>Ga0105097_10000461_pt1 | contig 18526 bp, 17 predicted proteins | sample PPLLak12cMay2015_FD_87035 | JGI IMG/M metagenome (GOLD analysis project Ga0105097, IMG submission 87035) | Freshwater sediment microbial communities from Prairie Pothole Lake near Jamestown, North Dakota, USA - PPLs Lake P7 Core (1) Depth... | ecosystem: Environmental > Aquatic > Freshwater >...
CGAAGCGACGCCCCGCCTCAACCAGCACACTGACGTTGCTCAGCCCCGCACCCAGTAGCGCTACCGGTTGCGGAGCCTGAGGCAGGACAGGCTCGCAGTCCCAGTGCCGCCACTGCGCCAGGGTGCGCTCCAGCCTCAGCCGGATGTTGCCTGGTAGTGAAGCAACCATCTGCGGTATCCAAACAGGACGATGACCAGGTAGAGGGCGAACAGGCCGGCTGTCAGGTACAGCGCCCGGTCGAGGTAAAGATAAATCGACACGCTGTCGATCACCAGCCAGTACAGCCAGTTTTCCAGGATCTTGCGCGCCACCATCCAGGTGGCCAGTACGCTGCCCCAGGTTGTGAAGGAGTCCAGGTAGGGCAGGGCGGCATCCGTATAGTGCTGCAACAGGGCGCCGCTCGCGGCAGAGGCCAGCAGCACCGCCGCGAGCGCGGCCAGGTGCTGGCGTGTGTACCAGCGGGAGATGGGGAGCGGCGCGTGACCGGCGCCGCCGCGTTGCCACTGCCGCCAGCCGTACACGGCCATTATCAGGTAATAAACCTGGAGGGCCGACTGCATGGGCAGGTCCACGCGCCAGTACAGCACCAGGAAAATCCCGGTACTGACAAACGCCGCATACCAGCACCACAGGCTCTCGCGCACGGCCAGCAGCAGGTAGGCAACACCCAGGGTTACGGCCACAGCTTCCCACACCGGCATGGCGCGGGCGGCGTCCAGCAGGGCTGTCGCCAGGCCGGATTCGCTCATGGCAGCGGCTCGATGTCTGGTTTCACGCTTTATCCTTGGCTACACAATTTAAGATCAGATCAGAAAGTGACGCTGGTGCTCACACCCACCACCCGGGGTTCGCCGTACTGGTAATAGGGTTCCACCGCGTAGTCCTTGCGGGGATCGTTGCCGAACTCGCCGAATCCGCGCACATAGTAGTTCTCGTCGGCGAGGTTGCGGCCCCACAGGGCCAATGACCAGCGTTCACCGGTATAGCCCAGGCGCGCATTCAATAAGCTGTAGGCCGGTGACTCCAGGTCATGGCGGTCGGAAAAATAGGCGCTGTCGCGACCTTCCAGGTCCAGCCGCAGGTAGAATCCCCCGGCGAAATCATAGCGCCCCCCCACGGCGTACTGGTAGTGAGGCGCCTGCGCCTGGTCGCGGCCGGACAGGTCATTGCCCGCAGGGTCGGTGTACTGGTCGAACTCGGTTCGCAGCAGGCCGAGATTTGCGAACAGCGCCAGGTTCTCGCTGGCCAGCCAGTTCAGCTCGAGCTCCGTACCGTAGTTATTGCCCTGCGCCGCGTTGCTGGTGTAATCGATAAAGGCTGTACTGCCGTCGGGTCGGGGAATGACCAGCGAGCCCCTGACCTGCTGGTCTTTGCGGTCCATGTAGAACAGCGCCAGCCGGGCCTGCAGTCTTTCAGCCAACAGGCTGCCCTTGAAACCCAGCTCGTAGTTGACCAGGTATTCCTCGTCGAACTGCCGCAGCGCCTGCAACTGTGAGCTGATGTCCGGGTCGTCGCTGGTTTCCAGGCTGGCCAGGATGGCGGCGTTGACCCCGTTGGCGCGATAGCCGCGGGAGACGGCGCCGTACACCATGTGCTCGGGGCTGGCCTGGTATTCCAGGGCGGCGCGGCCACCCCACAGGGTCTTGGCAGGGTCGCTGTCGACGCCGTTGTTGTCCTGGTAATCGGTCAGCCGCCGCTCGAGGCGCAGTCCGTTGACCAGCTTGAAGCGCTCGCCCAGTTGGGAGTCCAGCTGCCCGAACAGGGCGTAGGTGTCGGTGTCATAGCGGCTGTTGAAGTCATTGTCGAGATAGGTGTAGCGGCGCTCCAGCTGCTCCCGGTCGCCCAGGTAATAAACCCCGGCTACCCAGTCCGTGCTGCCTGCGAAGAGGCGGCCGCGCTCGTTGGACACCACCCTGGCGGATGCGCTGTAGCTGTCGCGGTCGCGCTGGTAGCGATCGGTCGAGGCGTACTCCAGGCCCGGCGCGATACCCACATAGCTCCAGTCCTCGTCAAAGCTGTAGACACTCGCGGTTGTGGCCCCCGTCAGCGCTGTTTGCAGCTGCACCAGGTCCAGTTCCCGCTGCCAATCCAGCCCCAGGGCGCTGGTTTCCTGCCGGTCCACGCCGGGCTCATCGGACAGGGTATGGCGGGTGTTGTCCAGGGAGAATGCGTCGTAGCCGTTATCGATGTCGAAGTACATGGCGGTGAAGTCCACGGTGTCCCGCGCGCCCGGCAGCCAGCGCAGTTTAGCGCGCAGGGTGGTTTCATCCTGGCCGTTGGTATCGTCACGGTCGAGGTAGTCATTCTCGATGAATCCATCACTCTGGAAGCGGTTGACCGCCAGGCGGTAAAGCAGCGCATCGCCCTGCAGCGGGCCAGTGCTCACGACGCCGGCGTTCCAGCTGGCGTAATCGGCGGCGCCGGCCTCCACCTGCAGGCCGGGCTCAGCCTCGGGCTGGCCCGAGCGAATATCGATCAGGCCCGCCAGGGCGTTGGCCCCGTGCAGGGTGCCCTGGGGCCCCCGCAGGATTTCCACCTGCTGCACATCGAACATTGTACCGGCGCCGCCCAGGCCGCTGAAGTCGATGCCATCGATGACCAGGCCGATGGAAGGGTTGAGGGGTTCCTGGAACTGGCTGCGTTCGCCCACCCCCCTGATCTGGAAGAACCGCGCCCGTGAGCTGCCCCCGGCAAAATTGACATTGGGCGCCAGGTTGAGAATGCCCTCCAGGTGCTGCGCCTCCCGCTCGCGGATATCCCGGGCGCTGATCACGCTGATACTGCCGCTCTGGCCCAGCAGCGGTGCGGGCCGCAATTCGGCGGTCACCACTACCTCCTCCAGCGGCGGTGGGTCCGCCCAAGCGGGGGCCGCCACGGCGCAGAGCGCGGCCAGGGTCCGGGTAATGTATTTCATGGCGTGCGCCTCACAACGGACCGGGCCAGGGTGGAGCCGGTTGGCTGCGCGGTAAGGTAGGGAGGGGGATCGAGCGGGCTACACCTCTCCCTACGCCGGCATTAACCGGATCAGGTTCAAAGGGTTCACCATTTCGGTATCTCAGGCCGACTTCAGTACTACATCGGGCCACCCCCAGGTTTGCATCGCGAGTATAGGGCGCTTACACTGGGTTGCCAATAAAATTGACGACCGGGCGCCCTTGGCAGCCCGGCGCGGTGTGGCCTGAGCGTTAACCGGGGCGGCAGTTGTGCTAGATAACCAGGGTTCTTATAGCGTGAATGAAGAAATCGAGGGCGCGCCGCCGGCGGTGTCCAGGGCCGAGCTGCGGGAGCGAAGACTGGCGGAAACCATTACTGTAAACCGCTATCTCTACCAGCAGACCCAGCAACTGGAACACATGTTGCTGGAGGCCGACGATCTGGATGCCCTGTTGGAGATCCTGCTGGTCAGCATGCCGCGCCATTTCTCCTTTCGGGTTGCGGAACTCTGGCTTTACGATCCGGAGAATGTACTGGCTGAACTGATTGTCGGGGGCCAGCGCTACGGGCACAGCCTGCAACTGCAACAGGATGCCTTCGTCATGCAGGAACTGTACGAGCTGGAACCGGATATCCTGTTGCTCACGCCTACCGATACCCGCATGTTCGAGGTGCTCAAGCACGAGCAGGGGATTGACTACGCCCTGCTGCTGCCCCTGACCGACGGCGGGCGCATGATCGGCAGCCTGCACCTGGGCTTGCAGGACGATACCCTGGTGGTGGGCAGGCCCGAACAGGAACTGATCGCGCATCTGGCCACCATGATCTCCGCCTGTTTCAAGTCCGCGGTAGCACGGCAACAGGTTTCCCGCCTGACCATGCTCGATCCCCTTACCCAAATCAGCAACCTGCGCGGCTTCGAGAAAGACATCGCCCGGGAAATCGCCCGGGCGCGCAGGGCGGACAAGCCGCTGACGGTCCTGGTCATGGAGATCGATGAGTTTGACGACCTGTATGACCATTATGGCGAGCGCAGTGGCCAGTTCGTGGTAAAGAAAGTCGCTGAACGCATATCCTCCGACCTGCGCGCGACGGATATGATGGCGCGCCTGGCACGCTCCAGAATTGCCCTGCTGATCCCCGCCAGCGGCGAGATGCTGGGTCGGGAAATCGGCGAGCGGATGCGCGCCGATATCGAGGGCTTTGCGGTGGACGATGGCCGCGGCGCCGTGCTGCAGGTGACTGTGAGTGTCGGCATGGTGACCTGGGAGCCACAGCAGTACCCCGCGGTGGACCTGCCCCACCTGGCCAGGCAGATGGAGACCGTGGCGAACAAGGCCCTGGCGCTGTCCCAGGCCAAGGGCGGGAATCGCATCACCCTGTCCCGGCTCAGCACACTGATATCCTGAGAGACAGTGCCATGAGTGATGCCAACCCCCGCAGGCTCAAGGGCCTGTTCGAGAACAACCGGCGCTGGGCCCAGGCCATCAGCACCAGCGACCCCGACTTTTTCGCCAAGCTCGCGGCCCAGCAGAGCCCCGAGTACCTGTGGATAGGTTGTTCGGACAGCCGGGTGCCGGCCAACCAGATTGTCGACCTGTTGCCGGGGGAGATATTCGTTCACCGCAACGTCGCCAACATGGTGGTGCACACCGATTTCAACTGCCTTACCGTGTTGCAGTACGCCGTCGATGTGCTCAAGGTGAAGCACGTCATCGTCGTCGGCCATTACGGCTGTGGTGGCGTGCGGGCGGCTTACGAGGACCAGGACAACGGCCTGATCGACAACTGGCTGCGCAACATCAAGGATGTCCTGTACCGTTCCCGGGCGCGAATCAATGCCCTTCCTGACGACAACGCCCGGCTCAACCTCCTGTGCGAACTCAACGTCATCGCCCAGGTGGCCAATGTCTGCCATACCACCATCGCCCAGAATGCCTGGCAGAGGGGGCAGCCGCTCACCGTGCACGGCTGGGTGTACAGCCTCAAGGATGGCCTGTTGAAAGACCTGGATTGTTCGGTGGACAGCGTCGAACAGATTCCGGAAGTCTACCGGGTGCAGTCCTGAGCGCGATGCTGCCAACGGACTGTTCTCTGTAGTCATGTCCGGCACCCCGTCCCCCGCTGAGCTGCAGGAGGCGCTGGCCAGCGGCCGCCTCTGGCGAGAATTCTGCGACGGCCTGAAGCTGGCCGGCGAGCAGGTGCTTGCGGCTGATACGCCGGCGGACGGCCTAACCCGGGCGGAGGGCTATCGCTACCTCAGCCGCCTGCTGCGGCTGGGGCTGGAGAAGTATGTCGAGTTCGGCGCTGCGGATTTTCCCCAGTTCTATTCCCTCTCCCATGAAACAGCCAAAATTGGCAACGACAACCCGGACAACTTTTACCTGAATTGTGCGGTGGATGGCAGCCGGGACTACCGCATCAGCGGCAACCGGGGCTCGGTCGCCTACCTCAGCATCGAGACCAAGGCCGGTTCCTTCGCCGGGGGCGGGGATATGGCGCCCACCGGGCATGTCAACGTGGATGACCTGGCGGTCGCGGCCAACGGCGACTTCGAGCTGGTGGTCAGCGCCCGGGAACAGGCGGGCAACTGGCTGCCCATGACGCCCGCATCGGACAATATCCTGGTGCGGCAGACATTCCGGGAGCGCACCCGGGAGCAGCGCGCGAAGCTGCGCATCGAATGCCTGAATCCGCGGGGAACCTCCGACCTTGATCCGGCGGGATTTGCGCGGCAGCTGGCACAAGTGGCGCCGTTTGTCGCCGGCACGGCGGGACTGTTCAGACAGTGGATGGGCGTGTTCAGCGACCACCCCAACCGGCTGCCCCCCAACGACCAGCAGATGTGCCTGCGCGCCGGTGGTGACCCGGCTATTTTCTACCACAACAGCCGCTGGCAACTGGCGCCGGATGAAGTGCTGTTGATCGAGTTCACCCCGCCTCGGGTCTGCCGCGCCTGGAACTTCCAGCTGTCAAACCACTGGATGGAATCCCTTGATTACCGCTACCACCGGATCTGCGTCAACAACCACAGTGCGGTAGCGCAAGCGAATGGCAGTGTGCGTATCGTGGTCAGCCACCAGTGCGACCCGGGACATTTGGCCGGGTCCTTCCCCAACTGGCTCGAGACCGCGGGCCATAGCCATGGCGCCATGTTGTTGCGCTATGTGGCGGCGGAGGATTACCCGCCGGTGCACACCCGGGTGCTGAAGCTGGCTGAGCTGGGGCGCGAGCGAACGGGGGAAATGGCATGAGCGAGCTGGATTTCGACACCGATGCGGTGGTGGCTGCGGCGCGGGCCGTGGATGGCCTGCGGGATTTTGGCGATGACAGCTACCGCGAACCACTGGAAAAACTGCTCTGGTCCCTGCAGCATGAGGCCCGGCTGAATGCCACGGGCCGCCTGGTGCTGCGCCAGCGCATGGTGGATATTCTCGCCACCCGCCTGCGGGTGCAGTACTACCTGCAGCGTTTCCCGGAAATCGCCGAGGAGGAAATCAGCGCGCCACTGTTCATCGTCGGCCTGCCGCGCACGGGCACCACGATGCTGCACCGCACCATAGCCGCGGATCACCGCATGTACGCGCCGCTGTGGTACGAAGTGCGCTACCCCAGCCCGGCCCTCGACTGGGATTTTACCGCCGCGGGCGACGCCCGCATCGGGGCGGCCAAGGCGGAGATGGCGGCCATACTGGCGGCCAACCCGGGCCTGCTGGCCATCCACCCCATGGACGCCATGGGGCCGGACGAGGACATCATGCTGCTGGAGCAGTCCTTTTACAGTTTCAATACCCAGGCCTATGCCAATCTGCCCTCATTTGACGCCTGGATCGAGAGCCGGGACCATACCCCCGGCTACGAGTATTTCCGTCTCCTGCTGCAGTTTCTGCAGTGGCAGAAAAAGCGCAGTGGACAGCAGGGCCAGCGCTGGACCCTGAAAGCGCCCCATCACCTGCATTACATGGACCTGGTGTTCAAGGTGTTTCCCGATGCGAAAGTGGTACAATCCCACCGCGATCCGGTGGAGACCCTGCCTTCGCTGACCAGCCTGATCGCCGGCATGTGGGTGATTTACTCGGATGTGGCCGATCCCGTCGAGGTGGGCAGGCAGTGGTCCCGCAAGTTTGCCAGGGGTATGCAGCACACCATGGCGGTGCGTGAACAGCTGGGCGAGGGGCGGTTCCTGGACCTGTGGTTTGAAGATACCGTGAACCAGCCGCTGGCGGAAATCCGCAAGGTGTATGATTTCCTCGGCATGGAGCTGACTGCTGAGGCCCAGGCGGAAATGGCGCGCTGGCAGGCGTTCAACCGCCGCGAGTTGCGCCCCGCCCACGATTACACCCTGGAGCAGTTCGGTTTTACCGAGGCAGGCCTCAAGCAGCAGTTTCGCGCCTACCGCGAACGATTCATGCGGTGAACTGCAACAGCGGGACAGATTCTGATAAATACGCTCAATAGAGAGGGCATCATGGCGGAACAGAAAGCAACCAACGTGCACTGGCACGAGGGCGATATCACCCGCGAGCACCGCGCGAGGATTCTTGGCCACAGGGGCGCAACCCTGTGGTTTACCGGTCTGTCCGGCAGCGGCAAGAGCACCGTGGCCGTGGAGTTGGAGGGCATCCTCAACGAGATGGGTGTGCTGGCCTATCGCCTGGATGGCGACAATGTGCGCATGGGCATCAACAAGAACCTCGGCTTTTCCGCCGAAGACAGGACCGAGAATATCCGCCGCATCGGCGAGGTGGCCAAGTTGTTTGTGGATGCCGGGGTGATAGCGCTCAGCAGTTTTATCAGCCCCTATGCCGCGGATCGCGACCAGGTGCGCGCGCTGCATGAGGCCGCAGGCATGGACTTCATCGAGGTCTATGTGGATTGTTCGCTGGCGGCGGCTGAGGGCCGGGATCCCAAGGGTCTGTACAAGAAAGCGCGGGCGGGGGAAATCAAGAACTTTACCGGTATCGATGACCCCTACGAGGCCCCCGCCAAACCGGAAATTCACCTCCACTCGGACCAGCAGACCCTGGCCGAAGAGGTCGAGCAGATTCTCAGCGTGCTGCGCCAGCGCGGCATAATCACTTCCTGAGCAGGAGCCAGCGATGATCAAGCCCCACGGTTCTGACGAACTCAACCCATTATTCGTGTACGACAGCCAACAGCGCCATGCGCTGCTGGCGGAGGCCGCGACGCTTCCCTCCCTGTTGTTGAATTCCGCCGCGGCCGCCAACGCCGTGATGCTGGGCGGCGGGTATTTCAACCCGCTGACCGGGTATATGAACCTGGCCGATGCCCTCAGCGTCGCCGAGAAGATGCATACGGTCGACGGCCTGTTCTTCCCGGTGCCCATTCTCAACCGCACCAGTGAAGCAGGCGTCAAGGCAGGCAGCCGTATCGCCCTGCGCGATCCCAATGTCGAGGGTACGCCGGTGCTGGCGATAATGGATGTCGAGGCGGTGGAGGAGCTCAGCGAGGCGCAGGGCAACTTCATGGCCCAGAAGATCTTCCGCACCCTGGACCCCAAGCACCCCGGCGTCGCCACCTGGAACGAGTTGGGCCAGTTCGTGCTCTCCGGCCCTATCCAGGTACTGAATTTTTCCTACTTCCAGACCGATTTCCCGGACACCTTCCGCACCGCGGTGGAGATTCGCAACGAGATCACCGAGCATGGCTGGGAGAAGGTCGTGGCATTCCAGACCCGCAACCCCATGCACAGGGCCCACGAGGAACTCTGCCGGATGGCCATGGAGCAACTCAAGGCCGATGGTATCCTCATCCACATGCTGCTGGGCAAGCTCAAGCCGGGTGATATCCCCGCCGACGTGCGCGACGCTTCCATCCGCAAGATGGTGGAAATTTATTTTCCGCCGAATACGGTAATGGTCACCGGCTATGGTTTCGACATGCTCTACGCCGGTCCCCGGGAAGCGGTGCTGCACGCCCTGTTCCGCCAGAATTGCGGTTGCACCCACCTGATCGTGGGCCGCGACCATGCCGGGGTGGGAGACTACTACGGCGGTTTCGATGCCCAGACCATTTTCGACGACGAGGTCCCGCCCCACGCCCTGCAACTGCAGATCTTCCGGGCCGACCATACCGCGTACAGCAAGAAACTGAACAAGGTGGTGATGATGTGCGATGTGCCCGATCACACGCCGGATGATTTCGTGCTGTTGTCAGGTACGGCGGTGCGGGAAATGCTCGGCAAGGGTATCGCGCCGCCGCCGGAGTTTTCCCGGCCCGAGGTTGCAAAGATACTCTCGGATTATTACCAGGCGCTGGACGCCTGACGCAGGAGGTGCGGTTTGCCGGCCCAGGGGTTCAGCAGTTCCGGTGACAGTCTGCGGCGCGGGACCGACGTCCTCGAGGCCGTGCTGCGCCGGCTGACCCGGCCGGAGAGTGTGCGGCGCCTGCGCCAGGGTCTGGTGCTGCTGTTTTCGTTCTGGGCTGTCATCGCCCTGTCACAATTGATCTGGACACTGCTGCCCGACAGCGGCAGCCCCTGGCCGGACGATGCCGAGGTGATCAATCCGGTTGCGCTGGCGGCCCCCACCGCCAGCGCAGAGTCCGTTGACCTGGCGCGGGTCCGGGCCTGGCGCCTGTTTGGCGAGGCCGGCGCCCAGCCCGCCCCCGGTGTGGTGGCGGAGCCGGCCCAGGCCGCGCCGATCGCCGCCCGGGATGGAATAGAAAAGGGCGCGCCCGAAACCCGCCTCGCGGCCAAGCTGCGCGGTGTGGTCGCTTCCAGCCAGGACGGCTCGGGTTACGCCATCATTGAAATCAACTCGCAGCAGGACATCTACCGGGTGGATGACAAGCTCCCCCTGCCGGGGCAGGTCCTGCTGGCGAAGGTGTTGCCGGGGAAAGTGGTGTTGGACAATGGCGGCACCTATGAGTTGCTGCCCCTGTTCGAGGATTCCGGCCTCGATGCGCAGTTGCTGCAGCCCCCTGCCCAGGCCCAGGAGCCGGCCGGGGAACCGCTGGCCAGCACCGGCGGCTCAGCGTCCGCCGTGGCCAGGTCCTATCGGGAGCGCCTGTACCAGAACCCCCAGTCGCTGGCTGATGTGGTGACGGTGAGCGCGGTGCGGGAAAACGGCGAATTGCTGGGTTACCGTATTGCGCCGGGGAAGGAACAGGAGCAGTTTGCACTGCTGGGTTTCCAGCCGGGCGACCTGGTGACCGGTGTGAACGGCATAGCACTCAATGATCCTGCCAATACCCTGCGCCTGTACCAGACCATGCGCTCGGCTGGCGAGGCGGTGTTCGACCTGCAGCGAGGCGGCGTGGCGGTGACGGTCAGCGTCAGCCTCGGCGAAGACGCGCAGCCGGGCGAGCAGGCGATGGTTGAATAAGTACAGAGGAATCGAGTCAATTGAACAGAGTCAACCGATCGGCCCGCAAGGCACTGCTGACAGCCCTGGTTTTTCTGACCCTGGGCACGGGCGGCGCGCTGGCCCAGGATTTCACGGTCAACCTCAAGGAGACCGATATCCAGGAGCTGATCAAGTTCGTGGCGGAGGCCACCGGCACCACCATCGTGGTGGACCCGTCAGTGAAGGGCAAGGTCAAGGTGGTGTCCAGCAAGCCGGTATCCAGGGAGGAGCTGTACGAACTGTTCCTGTCGATCCTGGATGTACACGGCTACACCGCGGTGCGCTCCGCTGGTGTGATACGGGTAATCCAGAACAAGGACGCGCGTTCGGCGCCGGTGCAGGTGCGCGATGGCCGCTCGGGCGACGGCAGTGACGAATATGTCACCGAGGTGATCAGGCTCGACAACATCTCGGCGGCCAAACTGATCCCGGTGCTGCGCCCGCTGGTGCCGCAGCAGGCGCACATGGCGGCCTACGCCCCCAGCAACGCCATCATTATTTCGGACCTGTCTTCCAATATCGACCGGATCCGCGACATTATCCAGCGCATGGACAGTTCCGCCGTCCAACAGACCGATATCATCAAGCTGCGCTACGGAGTGGCGGAAAACGTGGTGGCCATGCTTGACCAGTTGACCAAATCCGAGGCCAAGCAGAGCGGTGGCGAGGCGGAGGTGTTGCTGGTGGCGGACACCCGCACCAACAGCGTGCTGGTCAGCGGTGATGAACTGGAGCGGGCCCGGATCCGCAGGTTGGTGGAGTACCTGGACACGCCACTGGAGCAGAGCGGGAACGTCAAGGTGGTCTACCTCGAATATGCGCAGGCCAGCGAAATCGCCGATGTGCTGACCCGGGTGATGCAGAATATCAACCGGCTCGATACCAGCGAGGGCGCCAAGAAACCCCGCACCGACAACTCGGCCACCATCGAGGCCGACGAGGGTACCAACTCCCTGATTATCACCGCGGAGACCGATGAAATGGCCGCCATCGAGGCGGTGATACGCCGCCTCGATATCCGCCGGGCCCAGGTGCTGGTGGAGGCCATTATCGTCGAGATGGAAGTCACCAACGGCCAGGACCTCGGCCTGCAGTGGCTGTTTGCCGACGACAGTGGCGCCTTTGGCAGCAATATCAACGCCGCCGATGCCCGCGCGCGCAACATCGCCGATGCGCTGCTGCCGGAGGACGGCAGCGATGGCGATGTCAGCCTGGGCGGCCTGGCGGGCGCGCTGGCCAGGACCGGTGGCACCACAGTGGGTTGGGGCCAGATCAGTGACAGCTTGACCATGGCGGTGATTTTAACGGCGCTCAAGGAGCAGAATAACGCCAACATCCTGTCCACTCCCAGCCTGCTCACCCTGGATAACCAGGAGGCGTTTATCACCGTCGGCCAGAACGTGCCTTTCGTCACCGGCTCCTACACCAACACCGGTGCCGGGGGCGATGGCGCCCAGAACCCTTTCCAGACTATTGAACGGCAGAATGTGGGTATCACCCTAACCGTGACGCCCCAGGTCAACGAGGGTGATTCGGTGGTGCTGGACATCGTGCAGGAGGTGTCCAGCCTCAGCGGCCTGACCGCCGTCGCCTCCGACCTGATTACCAACGAGCGCAGGATCCAGACCAAGGTGCTGGCCCAGGACGGGCGAGTGGTGGTGCTCGGTGGCCTGATCAAGGACGACGTGCAGGACGGCACCCAGAGCGTGCCCTTCCTGGGGGATATCCCCGTGCTGGGTCGTCTGTTTCGCACGGACGGTGTCAAGGTCGTCAAAACCAACCTGATCGTTTTCATCCGCCCCACCATCATTCGCGATAATGACGGCCTGGCCGGCGCCACCGCGGACAAGTACCGTTATATCCGCGACAAACAGTTGCAGCTGCGCGAGCAGGGCCTGGAATTCTTTGACGACGAAAATGTACCCCTGCTGCCCGAGTGGGAGGAACAGCTCAGGCAGCTGGAGCAGGTCAAGTCCACGGATGCTGGCGCAGTGCCAGCTGGCGCGGTGCAACCTGGCGCGGTGCAACCTGGCGCGGTGCCGGGGAGCCCGTGATGGCTGAGCCCGCACCGGCCAACCAGGTCGCCGCCGGGGAATCGGCCGCTCGCCCCCGCAGCTTGCCGTTCGCCTACGCCAAGCTCAACGGCGTGCTGCTCGACTGCAGCGGCGCGCGGCCGGTGGTGGTGCACCAGGGCACGCCGGGGATCGAAGTGCTGACGGAACTGCGGCGTCTGCTGGGAGCGCCCTTTACGCTGCGCGCGGTGTCCGTGCCCGATTTCCAGCGGCACCTTACCCTGGCCTACCAGCGCGATAACAATGCGGCGGTGCAGATGGCCGAGGATATCGGCGCCGACGTGGACCTGAGCCGGCTGGCGGATGAGATACCCGAGACGGGGGACCTGATGGATGCCGAGGACGACGCTCCCATCATCCGCCTGATCAACGCCATTTTGTCCCAGGCAGTGCGCGACCACGCCTCGGATGTGCATATTGAAACCTTCGAGGATCGCCTCAGCGTGCGCTACCGCATCGATGGCGTGATGATGGAGGTGCTGTCACCGAAGAAAATGCTGGCGCCCCTGCTGGTGTCGCGCCTCAAGGTCATGGCCAGGCTGGACATCGCCGAGAAGCGGGTGCCCCAGGACGGCCGGATATCGGTGAAGATCGCCGGCCACGCGGTGGATATCCGCATGTCCACCATCCCCTCCGCCCACGGCGAGCGGGTGGTCCTGCGCCTGCTGGATACTGCGGCGGGCCAGCTCAAGCTGTCCCAGCTGGCGATGAACGAACAGGTGCTGGGCAGCTTCCAGAAACTGCTGCACAGTCCCCACGGCATCATCCTGGTGACGGGGCCGACCGGTTCGGGGAAAACCACCACCCTGTATGCCGGGCTGTCTCATATCAACGAGGCCAGCCTCAATATCCTCACCATCGAGGACCCCATCGAGTACATGCTTCCCGGGCTGGGCCAGACCCAGGTCAATCCCAAGGTCGACATGACCTTCGCGCGCGGCTTGCGGGCGATCCTGCGGCAGGACCCCGACGTGGTGATGGTGGGGGAGATACGGGACCTGGAAACCGCGGAAATCGCGGTGCAGGCCTCGCTGACCGGGCACCTGGTGCTGTCCACCCTGCATACCAATACCGCCATCGGCGCCATGACCCGCCTCAAGGATATGGGCATCGAGCCCTTCCTGTTGTCATCCAGCCTGCTGGGTGTCATGGCGCAGCGACTGGTGCGGCTGCTGTGCCGCGAGTGCCGGGAGCCGGTGACGGCCAGCGCGCCCCAGCGCGAGGTGCTGGGAGTGGCGGCGGATGGCCCCGCGCTGACGATTTACCGGAGCAAAGGCTGCCCGGCCTGCAATTACAGCGGTTACCGCGGCCGCACCGGTATCTACGAGATGATCGAGGTCGACGACGCGATGCGCGCGATGATCTACGAGGGCCGGAGCGAACAGGCCATGCTGCAGGTGGCGCGCCAGCGCTATCCCGGCATCGAGCAGGACGGCCGCCGTCGCGTCCTGGCCGGAGAAACCAGTATCGAGGAAGTGATGAGGGTGACCGCGGTCGCCTGATTGCCCGGAACTGAGCCATGACTGCCTACCGCTATCGCGCGCTGAACCCCCAGGGCAAGCTGGTCCGCGGCGTCCTCGAGGGCGACTCCGAGCGCCAGGTGCGCTCCCAGTTGCGGGTGCAGAGCCTGCGCCCGGTGGAGGTCGCGGTGGCCAACCGGCCGCAGCCCGCCGCCGGTTCCGGCTGGCGCATCTCCCTGCTGCGGCGTGGCATCAGCGCCGGCGACCTGGCCCTGTTGACTCGCCAGCTCGCCACCCTGGTGCAGTCCAACCTGCCGCTGGACGAGGCCCTGCAGGCCGCCGCGCAGCAGACCCGCAGTGCGCGTATCAAGGGCACCCTGTTGCAGGTGCGCTCCCGGGTTGCCGAGGGTCACACCCTGGCCTACGCCATGGGAGAATTCCCCGAAGTGTTCAACGAGATGTACCGGGCCATGGTCAAGGCCGGCGAGCACGCGGGCTTTCTCGGCCCGGTACTCGAGCAGCTGGCGGATTACACCGAGCAGCGCCAGTACACCAGCCAGAAACTGAAAATGGCGATGATCTACCCCTTCATCCTGGTGGGCGTGGCCATTGCCGTGGTGGTCGCGCTGATGGTGTTCGTGGTGCCCGAACTGGTGGGGATTTTCGCCCACAGCCGGCGCGCGCTGCCGCTGCTGACCAGGGGGTTGATCGCTGCCAGTGATTTTTTCCGGGATTACGGTGTCTGGGTACTGGTGGCACTGGTGGGCGCGGTGTTCGCCATCCGGCGCTTGTTGCGCAACCCGGGGCGGCGCCAGCGCTGGCACCGGTTCCTGCTCCGGGTGCCCGGCCTGTCCCGGCTGGTGATTGCCCTCGACACGGCCCGTTTTGCCTCCACCCTGAGCATTCTCATGGCCAGCGGTGTGCCGCTGCTGGAGGCCCTGCGGATTGCCGGCCAGGTGCTCACCAACCTGGTGCTGCAGGAAGACACCAGGCAGGTGGCGGAGCGGGTCGCGGAGGGCAGCAGCCTCAACCGGGCCCTGCAGCAGAGCGGCCACTTTCCGCCCATGATGGTGCATATGGTGGCCAGCGGCGAGGCCAGTGGCGAGCTGGAAACCATGCTGCAGCGCTCCGCCACCAACCAGGAGCGGGAGCTGGAGATGACAATGGGGACGATGATGAGCCTGTTCGAACCCCTGATGGTGGTGTTCATGGGCGGTATGGTGCTGACGATTGTGCTGGCTATACTGCTGCCGATATTTGATCTCAACACAATGGTGAAGTGACCTTATGAACTACACAGCGCAAGCCGCAAGCTCCCAGCGAGGGTTTTCCCTGGTGGAAATCCTGGTGGTGCTGGTGATTATGGGACTGCTGATCAGCATCGTCGCGCCCACGGTACTCAACCGCGCCGATGAGGCGCGGGTGCAAAAGGCGTATGCGGATTTCAAGGCGATCGAGACCGCCCTCAAGATCTACCGCCTCGACAACTATGTCTATCCCACCACCGAGCAGGGGCTCGAGGCCCTGGTGGAGGCCAGCAGCCTGGATCCGGAGCCGCGCAACTTCAAGGCCGGCGGCTACCTGCAGCAGGTTCCCCTGGACCCCTGGGGGCGCCCCTACCTCTACCTCAGTCCCGGCGAAAAGGGTGAGATCGACATCTACACCCTGGGCGCTGACGGCGTCGCCGGCGGCGAGGACCAGAACGCCGATCTTGGCAACTGGCCGGAGCAGGAATAGCCGCCTTGAGGGGGGAGCAGCGGGGATTCAGCCTGCTGGAACTGCTGGTCGCCCTGTTCGTCATCGTACTGGTGACCTCCCTGGTCAGCCTCAACCTGGGTTCCGGCGGGCGTGACATCGAGCTGGAGGCCAGGGTGCGCAACCTGGCGGATGTGGCTGCCTACGCCCTGGACGAGGCGCAGCTGACCGGACGCGACTACGGCCTGCTGTTGGGCCAGGAGGTGGTGGAGGGTGAGACGCTGTACCGCTACGCCTGGCGCGAGCGTCACGCTGATGGCTGGCGCCCGCCCGCCAGCGGCAAGGACGTCTTTGCCGAGCAGGTCCTGCCCGCCGGCTTCGAACTGCAACTTGAACTCGAGGACTCCGTGTTCAGGGAGCGCGAGCTCGCCGGGGACGAGGACGGGGTCCGGGACGAGGAAGAGGAGGAGAGGCCCCAGGTGGTGTTGTATGCCAGCGGCGAAACCACTGTCGGCCTGATCGATGTCCGGCGTCGGGACGATGGCGAATTGCTGTGGCGCGTGCAGTGGGACCTGCTGGGGCGCTTCAGCGTGCTGCCCCGGGGTGAAGAACTCGAGGACAGCCCCGGGGAATCCCTTGAAGAATAGCGCGGCGCGAGGATTTACCCTGGTAGAGGTCATGGTGGCCCTGGCGGTGGTGGCCATCGCCCTGCCGGCCTTGCTGGTGGCCCTTTACCAGCATGTGGATGCCACCGGCTATATACGCGACAAATCCCTGGCCCAACTCGTGGCCGACAATAAACTGGAGGAGTTGCGCATTCTGTCGCGGGCGGGCCAGAGCCTGCTGCAGGGCGAGGACAGCGGCACATCCACCCTGGCGGGTCGCGACTGGTACTGGTGGCTGGCCACCGAGCCCACCGAGGTGACGAATTTCTACCGGGTGGAAATCGATGTCGCCGTCGACGAGGAGCAGCGCGACCAGCCGCTGTACACACGGGTCGCTTTTTTCTCGACCGACTTCAATACGGAACCGGAGACGGACGGTGCCGGTCAGTAGGGCGGCGGGCTTCACCCTGTTGGAAGTGCTGATCGCGCTGGCGATCACGGCCTTCATTGCCGCCATCGCCTACAGCAGCCTGTCCACCGCCCTGCAGGCGGTGGAATCCACCCGCGCCACCGCCCAACGCAGCTACGAGGTGAGCCGGGCCTGGATGATCATCTCGCGGGACCTGCGCCAGTTCGTCCCGCGGCCCGTGCGCGACGAGTTCGGCCAGGTGGAACCCGCCATGGTGGGGGGCAGTGCGGCCCGGTTGCCGCTCAGCTTTACCCGCAGCGGCTGGCACAACCCCAACAACATCGCGCGCAGCAATCTGCAGCGGGTCAGCTACCGGGTCGAGGACGGTGCCCTCTGGCGTGATGCCTTTCCCGTGCTGGACCGGGCGCCTGACACCGTTCCCCAGCAGTTGCGCTTGCTGGAGGGCGTCGAGGTGCTGGAGCTGGCGTTTCTGGGCAACCTCACCGATGCCCAAACGGCGGGCCGGGGTATCGCGCTGGAAACGCGGAACTGGCTGGCCAACTGGGCAGCGGACACCGCAACGGGCGACGCCGAGTTGCCGCCGCCGGCCGCGCTGGAGTTCCGCTTGCAGCTCGAGGACCTTGGGGAGATGAGGCGCATCTATGCACTGCCGCCGCTTTGACCGGCGCGCCCAGGGCGGCGCCGCCCTGATCGTGGCGCTGCTGGTGTTTGCCCTGTGCACCGCACTGGTGGTTGCCATGGAGCTGGAATTCAACCGGTTCTACCAACGCCAGGCCAATACCCTGCTGGGCGGGCAGGCCAACGCCTACCTGCGGGGCGCCGAAGAGCTGGCGAGCCTGGCCCTGCTGGCGGACCACGACGCGGACAAGAATCGGGACCGGCCCCGCGACGACCTGCTGGAAATCTGGGCCCAGACGCCGGCGCCCTACGCCCTGGACGAGGGCGGCTGGATGCTGGGCTGCCTGCGGGACCTGCAGGGGCGCTTCAACCTCAACAGCCTGGCGATTCGGGTGGCGCCGGCCGAGGGCGCGCCGCGCTTTACCGCGGCCCAGGCCCAGTTCATCCGCCTGCTGCAGGCCCTGGAGGAGCCCCAGCTCAGCGAGCAGGAGGCGATCCTGGTGACCGAGGCGGTCGCCGACTGGCTGGACCGCGATCTGGAACCCGGTCCCGACGGCGCCGAGGATGATTTTTACTTCGCCCTGGAGCCGGCCTACCGCAGCGCCAACCGGCCCATGTCCAGCGTCAGCGAACTGCGCGCCGTGGCCAATGTGACGCCACAACTCTACCGGGCGCTGGAGCCCTGGGTGAGTGTCTGGCCCCAGCAGCCGGCGCCGCTGAACATTCACACGGCCCCCGCCACGGTGCTGCGCTCGATCAATGCCGACGGCGATCTCAGTCCCCTGTCCGCCGACGAGGGGCAGGCGCTGCTTGCGCAGCGGGAGGCGCAGGGTTTTGCGGACCTGGAGGACTTCCTCGCCAGTCCGGTGTTTGCCAATCGGCAGGAACAGATGGCGGGGATAAAAGCGCTGCTCGGGGAGGAGACTTCCTGGTTCCTGCTGGCCGCGGAGGTTGAAGTTGCCGACCAGCGGATGCGCTTGTACAGTGTGCTGCAACGCAGTGGGCGCCAGGTGAGCGCTATTGCCCGGGCCAGTGGCAGCCTCTACGACAGCCAATCGGGAAACAGGGAACAGGACACTTGCACAATAGCGCCGTCATTAGACTGGTAACCGGCCGGCTCGCCTGGTACGCGCCGGGGGCCAGCGATGAGCCCCGGTGGCTGGACGATGCCCGGGCGCGCGACGACCTGGTCGCCGCCGTTGCGCAGCAGCGCCTGGCGGCCTGCTTTGCCGTCCCCGGTGCGGACGTCCGCCTGGTGCAGCTGCAGCTGACCGCCGAGGAGAAAAAGCATATCGGCAAGTCGCTGCCCTTCATGCTGGAAGAGCGGGTGGCGGCGGACATCGA
>Ga0105097_10000462_pt1 | contig 18494 bp, 5 predicted proteins | sample PPLLak12cMay2015_FD_87035 | JGI IMG/M metagenome (GOLD analysis project Ga0105097, IMG submission 87035) | Freshwater sediment microbial communities from Prairie Pothole Lake near Jamestown, North Dakota, USA - PPLs Lake P7 Core (1) Depth... | ecosystem: Environmental > Aquatic > Freshwater >...
AAAGAGATAAATATAGACAAACTGGTTACTTTGTAGCTGGTAAGAACACTATTAACTTTCTAGATGAGTGGTATTGGATGTGTATTCATCCTGTTGTTCTCAAGAGTCCACAAATCTATGCTCCCTATCATGAAGAAACTATTCTTAATGTTCTTCTATGGAAATGTGATATACATATGGGACTTCCATATATTTATACTAATGCTGGTCTTGATAAACTAGATCAGATTTATGAAGAGAATAATTGGGGAACAATGGTTATGCCTTGGTTTAAACTACCAGAGTGTAAAGAACAATTACTATTCCTACATGGAGAGAAAGATCCAGTACAAATGTCTAAAATAATGTCTAAAATATCTAAACCAATGTCTAAACTAAAAATATTATTCATTGCTCCTCACCTATCTACAGGTGGTATGCCAGCATTCCTTCTTAAGAGAATACAAGCATTGCAAACTCTGCCAAATGTATCAATTCAAGTGGTAGAATATCAATGTTACAGCAAAGATTATGTTGTACAGAGAGATGAGATTATAAAGCTTACAGGATTATATACACTGAATGGAGATAAGATGAGAATCTTCAAGGCTGTAGATGAGTTTAAACCAGACATTATACACATAGATGAGATGTCTGAAAGACTAGATGCTAAAATGGTAAGAAGACTTTACTCTCCTGATAGGAAATATAGGATAGTTGAGACTTGTCATGATGTATCTTTCAATCCTAATGAGAAGATATTTACACCAGATGCATATGCTTTCTGTACTCCTTATCACTTAGATACATTTTTTAACCTAGATGGCTATAGAGAAGTGATTGAGTTTCCTATAGATAAACAGATTGTTTCTCCAAAAGACAAACTGTTCAGTAAAGCATATCTAGGAATGGATAGTAGAAAAAAGCATGTAGTTAATATAGGACTATGGACCAAAGGAAAGAATCAAGGAGAAGGAATAGAAATAGCTAGATCTTTACCATATATAGAGTTTCACTTTGTAGGTAATCAAGCTGGTAACTTTGAAGACTATTGGAAACCTTTAATGAAGAATATTCCTGATAATGTTACTGTATGGGGAGAAAGAGATGACATAGATAGATTTATGAAAGCTGCAGATGCTTTTATGTTTAACAGTACATGGGAATGTAATCCTCTTGTACTTAGAGAAGCTATTAGTTATGGCTTACCTATCCTTGCTAGAAACCTTCCTCAGTATAAAGATATGTTCACTGAGTACATAGTAGATATCAAAGAACCTAAAACTCAATTAGAGATGTTATTAAACTATGGTAAGCAATATGATGTACCAATAAATAATACAACTGATGATTTTGCTAAAGATCACATATCATTATATGAGAACGCAATGTCCGTTATTCCAAACAAAAAGCCTATAAATGATTATAATATCATACAACACTTCGTTGGACAACCATTCCTTGAGATAACAGGAACCAGTGATAGCACATTCGATGTAGAGTTTCATGATGTAGAAACACAAAAGTTAGTTCATTATGATACAATAAAGTGCAACCATTGGATAAGACTTAACAGAGAATACTTCACTACATGGCAAACTATAGTTTACAAAGATGGTGTGGAAGTGTACAATAAGATAATAGATTTGACAGACAAGAGAGTGTACATTGCTTTTGATAGTTCTTCATTAGGAGATACATTAGCTTGGATACCATATGCTCTTGAGTTTAAAAAGAAACATAATTGTCATGTGATTGTGTCAAGTTTTTGGAACAAAATACTTGACATTTATACAGAGCTTGAGTTTGTGGAACCAGGCACTGTAGTTAATAATCTGTATGCAATGTATAATGTAGGTTGGTTCTATAACTCAAATAAAGAACCTGTTATTCCTAATACAATTCCTCTTCAGCAAACAGCTACAAACATTCTAGGTCTTCCTTATAAAGAAATAAAGCCTAGTGTACATAACTCAGGACTTAAAGCAAATTATAAACTAGTTACAATAGCTACAAACAGTACAGCTGGATGTAAGTTCTGGACCAGAGAAGCTTGGCAAGAAGTGATTAACTATCTACATGATCAAGGATATAGAGTGAAGAATGTATCACTAGAGAATAATCCATTTGATAACTGTGATCCATTACTTGATAAATCAATAGAGAGTACGATAGAATGGATAACACAAAGTGAATTCTTTATAGGACTATCTAGTGGACTAAGTTGGTTAGCATGGGCTCTTGATAAAGAAGTGATAATGATTAGTAACTTTACAGAAGCTAATCATGAGTTTTCATGTCATAGAGCAGTTAATATAAATGTATGCCATGGATGTTGGAATGATCCTAAGTATATATTTGATAAAGGAGACTGGGATTGGTGTCCTAAACATAAGGGCACAGAAAGACAATTTGAATGTCAAACTAGTATAATTCCAGAGATAGTAATAAGAAAAATAAAAACCCTCATATAGAGGGTTTATACGTGATCACTGAAGTGTACTATTATAGCTATTGCTACAACTATAATTACCCAGAATAAGATCCAATTCTTGTCTTGATTTGTCATAATAATATTAGTTATATATCCCAATCTTCAATGTTAATACCAAAGTTTTGTCCAGACTCTTCTGTTAGTTTAAGTATTGCAAACGTCATCAGTCTCTCAAAGTTTGCCTCTTTGTAGTTAACATCTGTCATTGGTGGAATACCATTAAACTCAGCTTCTGCTATCTGATCCCAAGACATATATGTTCTGTTGTCCTTTAGCTTTACCACCATGCCATCATCATTGGTATAATAATAGAACCCAGTTGCAGTTACACCATTAATGTCCTGTTCAATCTTTTGAATTGATAGACTAATTATTTTACTATCTATTATTTCGTAGGTAGTATTCCGAATGTCAATCTCTTTGTTTGTGTTAATTGTTATCATATATTTCTATTATTACTGGTTCACCTAAAACTTCTTCCACTCCTTCACCAGCCAAATACCAAAAACCATTTCCTTCTTGTATATCTGTCCAGCGTAATGTTTCACCACAAGGCAAATTAAAATATGCACTTGCTTGCCCTAAAGCTATTTCTGCTTCTTCTAATGTATTGTATTTATATCCTATTATGTCCATACGTTGTAATATGTATTAATTTCACTTTCTATTGTTGTTCTATTCCCATCCCCTGTAAATGCAATTACTTCTTGAGTTGTTCCTGTTAAGAAAAAAGCAGGCTGCCCAACTGCACCAATTCTAATATATATACTGTTAACTAATAGTGATGGAACAGTAGATGGAGGAGTCAATTGCACTCCATTTGAATAAGCACTTGCTGTAGAAGTTCCGCAAACTAATTCATATAATCTTTGAGTATTTGCTGTAAATGGAATACTTGTATTTAACCAATCCCAAGTAATTGCTGAATTGCTATTATAAGCTATACCATTTCGTTGTGGTAAAAACAACCTTGCATTATTATTAAGAACTCCAAGTGTATATATTGTGTTTGCTGCAGTGGTAGTAGCTGAACCTAGTGAATAGAATGACGAATCAGAATATGGCACAGTTGAGTTAGCAACGCTTAAAAATTGCGCACCTGAAAATCTCATAGTGGCAGTTCCATTTATTATTTCTGGATTTCCAGTTGACACAATTCTTGGCTGAGCAGTTAAACTACCTTGTGTCGGACTTTCATTAGTTGTATTACTATTATTACTTTGATTATACCACGTAACTACAAAGATATTTTGATTTATATTTACGCCATCAGGGTTTGAATAACCTTGAACTAGTGACGCTGCAAATTGTCCTAAATTAATTGCAGTTGTAGGAGTACCTGAAGCATTATCTATTGGACTGTCTAAACTAAGTTTTCCATTATCATCAAAACGTACAAAAACTTCAGTACTCACGTTAGTAGATGTAGTTCTTCTAGCTCTTAAACAATATCCAATATATGTACTACTTAATTTTCTTAATGAATAAGCATGTCGTGCTGCAAATTGGTCAAATATAAGGTTAGAGTTGACAGCAGGAAGTGTCATAAAGTTTATTTCATTTCCATAAAAAGTTCCAGCAGCATTAACAGAATATGCTCTTACATAATAAGTAACTCCAGGAGACAGTGAAATTAAAGAACTTGTAAAAGATCCTGGTCCAATTCCATTAATAGTTTTAGGATCCAAAGTTGTGGGGCTTCCAGTTGTGTTCCAACAAACACCTCTCTGTGTAGTTTGATATGATGCATTGTCAACTATAGTTCCTCCGCTAGTAGCTGATACATATTGTATATTACTTGCTGCGTCAGTAGTTATTGAAGTTGGTGCTCCAGATAGTGTTGTGAATTGTATTATATTAGTAGAATATCTAATGTCTGTCTCGCTTACTTTTATATAAGCTCTAACATAGTATGCGGTACTTGCGTTTAAAGGTGACACTGTTAAACTATAGGTAGTTTTATTAGTATTGTCAGCAGCTACAAAAGGGTCAAGGAATCTATTAGGAGCTGCTAATGTTGACCAACATATTCCTTTCTCTATAAAATCTGGTGTAGCTGGTATATCCGCAAATGTTCCAGTGCCTGTAGTGGATAATGCGTTTAAATCGCTTATAGATACAGTGAAGCCTGGAACTGTTGTATCTTTTTTAATTAATCTGACAGATGATCCTCTATTAATGCCAACTCCAGTAGAAGACCATGTAATAGTGGTTGAATTATAAACCATTGTGATGTTATTATCAGAATCAATTGGCCACCAATAACCAACAGTATATTTGCCATCAAACGTAGTAGTATTTCCCAACGCACGACCACCTCCTCTAGCATTAAAATTACTAGGTGGAGTTAATGTTGAATTTGTTGGTTGCCAATAGTTAGTCCCTGGTTCTTTTAAATATCCTGAAGCTACTGTGTTTTGATTTGCACCATTAGTTCCATAATAACTTGTTAATATTTTCCAGTCATTAAGTGTAGCAACTCTCCAACCTTCTGGAGCTATGTCTTTTCTTAAATTAGGATCTGCTAATGATGCTGCATCATACACCCCGTTTACAGCATACCAATTATATAACCTGCCAAACAAAACTGCATTTGTAGAATCATTATCATAGTATCTCCATGCCCCAGTAGATAATAATGCCCACCCTGTGTCAACTTTTGGTATTCTTGTTCCATCACTATATACAGATGTATTTAAGTTTTTTTGATCCCACACCTGCCCAGTTGGCATAAGTATAGGAGTTGGAACATAAGGAACAGATGTTTCTAAACTTGATAAATAATATATTGCTGGACTCATTAAGATATATTATTAATTAATAAATATACAGTAGACCCATTCTTTGTTAATAGTGCAGTACTTCCTTCACTTCCACTTAGTACAACTCCATTAGGAGTTATAAATACAAATCCTGGTCCAGTAAATGTAAATGTTATTGTTGCACTTCCAACTTTAGTATAACTAGCTATAAAGTCAGTTGGTGTATTTGCTACGGTAGCAGCAACTGTAATTGCTGTTGCTCCATTATTAATCATTACATTTCTACCGTTCTGAGAATAAGGTAGACCACCAGATATACCAGTGTCCTGTGTAGTTATTGTATTTCCAGGGAAAGAACTTATTATTATATTAGAAACGCCTCCTATGTTAACTTGTCTATCAACATACTCTGTAGTTGCTAGCAGTGTTGAATTACTTGATGCTGGCGCAGTTGGTGCAGAAGGACCAGCCTGAAATGTTTTTGCTCCAGCAATAGTTTGACTTCCTGTTGTGATTACACCACCAAATGAACCACTTGCAGGCTGTAGATTTAATACTGAACCTGTTACTGTAGCCCCATTTGCATTAGGTGCTGAACCTATAGCAGACAATGTTATTGTTCCTCCACCCCCACTTGTATCTAAAGTGAATGTTCCAGCAGCAGTCATCTTTACAAATGCTGGTGTTGAATATGTTAACCCCGATAACGATGTTAGATTAGTTGCAATTGGTTGTTTAGAAGCAAGTTCAACTCCTAATAAAGTACTATTATAAGTGTTATTATCATTTGCAAAATCAGTATCACCAATAAGTATTGCTTTATTTTTCCATAATGCTGTCGATGCCTCATATTGTAAAACATCTCCGTTGAATAGAGCCACCGTACTTATTAATACATTAGTTAAAGTGTTTACACTTTGGTCACCTGTATTAGTTCCACTTGTATTTTCTAACACTTCTAAATAATCATCAGTAACATATCTTTTATTTGTTGAATCAGCAATATCAGCAGTAGTAGCGTCTGCTCCATTTGTAACTAATCCTTTTGCATCGTAAGTTATTTTTGTTTTTGTAGCTCCTGTTATTGCTGTGTTATTAGATACCTTTCCACTAAATTGAGTTTGAATTGCACTTGTAACTCCTTTTACATAAGTTAGTTCAGTTGTATTTGGGTAAACAAGATTATTTGCCACTTCTATTTGTCCAGCTCCATCATCTATTATTATTGCGCCAGCTCCACTATTACCTCCATTTATAGGTATTTTAGGATTAGAACTAAATGTTTTAACTCCAGCGAATGTTTGAGTAGTTGTTGTAACTACACCTCTTGCAGTTGCACTTGCACTTGGTAAATTAAATGTATGTACACTTCCAATTGATTGAATATTAAAATCTGTTCCTGTTGTTCCTAGTGCAAAATTCTGAACCTGTGCTTGTAATCCATTTAAAGCAGTAAGTCCAGTTGTGAAAGTTGTTATTACTTCACAAAGAGTGTCATCTTGTGTATGCAGTGTTATTGTTTTTCCTGAATTATTTACAAAAACCCTTATAGCTAATCTATCATTTATATCTAATACTGTTTCAGGAACTGATAATGTTGTAAAATAAGCATCAATAACGTTACCATTTGTTATTCCTTCAGGAACAATAGAATTATTTGCAATAGGTGTAAAAACATCGGTTAGACTTACTTTATATAATTCTACATAAAATGAAGGTGAACCACCAGCAGTATCAGCTGAAAAGTAAAACTCTATAATCCAATTTCCAATAGGTATACGTAATAATGATGGGTCTGCTATATCAGTTATAAATGAAGCTATATATCCATTTGTATTTATACTAAAGTCTACTCTTGTGCCTATTACCGCTGTCTTGCTAAACTCATAGTAAGTTGTACCTCCAAAGACACCTTGATTTGTTCCACCATTTAAATAATAATTAACAGTTGAACCTCCACCACCACCACTTCCAGAAGATGATATCACTCCTCCTGTAATTGTTATGCCATCACCTTGAGTTATTACTGAACCATCTGCTGCTAATATTTCAGATGAAGTACCACCATCTTTTTTTAATTTTTGTGCAGTTAATTCACCTTGTTGATTAACTAAAAACTTTACAATTCCATTTTTATCAATGTAAATTGGGTCTCCAGTTGATGACGCTCCACTGTTTATTACAAGTCCTTTATTTGAGTTCCCTAAATTAACTTCGACTCCTACTGCACCATTTCCATAAGTAGCTATTGCTTTTCCAGTTCCTTGTCCTCCAAAAGCAACTAATCCATTTCCATAATCTGATTGAAAATAACCTCCAACCCCAGCAACTATATTGTCTGAATATCCATAAACTCCAACTCCATCTTCAGCACTATTAAATCCATTCAAAGCACCTTCATCTGCAATAGTTGCATAAATTAATATTTGTTTTGTAGCAGTCTGACCTTTATCCAAAACTTGTTGCAAATTTTGGTCACCTGTATTAGTTCCACTTAAATTACTTGCCCCTATTGTTCCTGTAAATGTTTTAGCTCCAGCAAATGTTTGTGGTCCTGTTGTAATAACACCTCCAAAGTTAGCTGAAGCAGGTTCTAAGTTTAATACATCTCCTATCAATGTAGCAGCATCTTCATTTGGTGTTGAACCAATTGGAGATAATGATCCTATTACTCCTGGACCACCACTTGTACCAGACGTACCAGTAGTTCCACTAGTACCTGTTGTTCCACTAGTACCTGATGTTCCTGAGGTACCTGTAGTACCTGATGTAGCACTAGTTCCTGAAGTTCCACTAGTGCCTGTTGTTCCAGATGTTCCAGAAGAACCACCACTTCCACTAGTTCCTGTAGTTCCTGATGAGCCTGATGTTCCACTTGTTCCACTCGTTCCACTAGTACCTGTAGTACCAGAAGTTCCACTACTTCCATTTAAACCAGTGTTTCCACTTGTACCACTACTACCTGATGTACCTCTTGTACCTGAAGTTCCATTTATACCATTAGCTCCATTTCTACCACTAGTCCCTGATGTACCACTGCTACCACCCAATCCATTATTTCCTGATGTACCACTTGTACCACTTGTACCAGTAGTACCACTTGTGCCACTCTTTCCACTCGTTCCACTAGTTCCATTAACACCTGATGAACCACTGCTTCCAGAAGTACCACTTGTTCCTGAGGTACCTGAGGTACCTGTTGTGCCAGAAGATCCAGAACTACCTGAAGAACCATCACCTCCAGCAGCACCTTTGAGATTGATGTCCCAATAGTTAAATGTTCCAGATCCAGAAACTTGTGAAGGAAACTCAAAGTTTAGTATTCCTGTTAAAGGACTATAATTAATAACAATACATTCTTGATAGTTCCATGCATTGTGTGATATAACAATAGATTGTCCAGGGGTGTATGCTAATAATGTAGCAACGGTTAATTGTCCTCCTTGCCCTAATGTCAATGTATTAGTGCTAGTTGTTCTATATCTATCTCCTTGTGCACCACTAGTACCTGCAGTTCCTGAGGTTCCAGATGTACCGCTTGTTCCAGAAGTTCCACTAACATTACATAGTTTTTGATTTAACTTAACTATGACAGTTTCAAGAGTATCATTAGTGTTGATTCCTGTGCATATTAAATTAGCTCCTTCGTAGAATACGCAAGTAGCATTTAATATAACAGGACATGGAATAGCTTCACAAAATTGATTCATGGTATGTTGTATAATGTGTAAAAATAATGTTTATAAACTTAACGTCAAAACGTTATAGAAAATAGATGGCTATAATATAGCGTTTGCTTATCTTCTTGATTCAGTTGTAACTCTAATGCCTTGTTCTTTTGCCAACTCTGGATATAGATAAGGAAGAAGTTCATTTTGAATTTGTGAAACTACAGGAATCATATTAAATAAATATTTTGTTGGATGTGTTTTATCAATCATATCTTCATCATCTGTAGCTTCCCCATACATTTCTCTACCAGCATAATAGAATACTTGAGATGCTCTACTCATAAGTCCAAGAGATGGAAGAACAGATCCTTTAGTCATGCTTTCAAATGATAGAGGATTGTAGTAGAATGTAATCTCATCACTCACTTTATTTATAAGTTTTGCATACCATTTATATCTATTTTTTTCTTCATCTGTAGCATCTTCTGGTGGTTCAGAAGCTTTTGACATAACCATTAGAGACAAGACACCAAGTAAAAGAAGTAGTTCTTTCTTTTGATTATCTAATTGTGTTCTCATAAGATCATAAAACTCTTCTTCTGTTATCTCAAGTTGCTGACCAGTCTTTTTAAAATAGTCTAATCTTTTAGCCTCAAGCATATCACTAAGAATTTTAAGTCCTGCATCATTGCCACTCATGACATCAATCATTCCTTTTATATTAGTAAACCCAATTTGAGATAGTGTTTTAAAGAATGCTCTAGTTCTACCATATTCCCATTGATTAAGTTCAACGTTTTTATTAATACCTGATGCATGCTCAGAAACTAATTTAGGTATCCAGTTTTTGAACATCATGAATGATGTGAATATAGCATCTCTTCTATAACCAGCTTTGTTATCTTCATTCATCTGACCATTAAGCTTTCTACCATATTCAATTATAGATGTACGGAACTTTGCAAGCTCCATGTCACTCACTCCTGGAACAACTATCTCCTCATTCTCAATCTTAGCTATTTTATCTAATGAGGAAGATTCCTTTAGTTCTTTCACTCTTTCATCAAATGATTTCTCTAAAGCTTTTCTTTCACTTTCAGACATTCCTTTTCTAGTGATTCTATCTTGCTCTTTTAAGTATTGTCTTATGTTTACAATCTTACCATCTTTCACCATTGAATTATCAATGATACTAAGAGCATTAGAAAATTGTAACTTCCTTTCAGGGAAAGAGTTAGTTGACATCATCACATCACTGAATGTCCATGTAGAAAGATATTTAACAAATCCTTGTTTCTTAGCTAGCTTCCTTCTTTCTTCTGTAGCCACATCTTCATTCAGTGGAACAAAAAGATCTAACAGTCCTCTTTGTATTGTAGAGAAATTATTTCCTGTAACAATTTTTAAGTTATTCTTTTGAAACTCTGAAAAGGAATACATCTGTCCTCCATTAACAAAAGCTTGAAAATTATAACCCATAAAGTTAGCTATAGAAATAAGAGGCTTAAGACCAACAGCAAGAGATCTTGTTAATGTGTCAGCATTACTTAATAGTTTCTTAGCATTGATTGCTTTTGTTTGAGCATCTTCTGCATCTTTACCAACCTTTTCTCCAAAGGTACTTATACCAATGTTTCCTATAGAACTAAGATCTTGTCCTAGTTGGTATAAGCCATCATCTATTATTGTTCTTAGTATTGTTGCATTTTTATTCTCTGCTTCATTCACACTAAGATCTCCATCTGTAAATTGTACCACACCATTTTCAACTATAAGACTTCCTTTAGCTTTCTCAACAGCATGTAATGTAAGAAGTGTGTTCTCTAAGTTCTTGGAGCTTTCATATTCAAATAAAGATTTAACCCACAGTGCACCAATTTTATTAAGATCAGTGGAAAGTTGATTTATATTCTTATCTGTCTTAGTAAAATATTTAGGAATTTGTTTTTTAACTTGACCAGTTTCAGGATCAATCTTAGACATTCCAGGAGTTTCATTTATTCTAGTCTGATAGAAATCTGTGAATAAAGATTCTTTTGATTGTGCCATTATATCTTCAGTCTGTGCAAACTTTTGAAGAATGGTAGCCTCTATCAATGGAAAGAATGAACTTCCTTGTTTGTCAAGGTATCCCATTTGTTTAGCTTTAATATTCAAATCAGTAAAGAACTGCCATACATCAAGAGCAGCTTTGCTCTTACGCATTTGCTCATACTCTTTAGAATAATGTCCTTCTTCAATCATTGTTTCATTAAACAATTGTTTGAATCTATAGTTGTTATATCCATCAAAGTTTTCACTATTGATATCTAAAGAGTCTCTTAACTTAGTTATTTTATATGAACGTTGGAATGAATCCTCTTCTGGATCAGATGCAAATACAGTTTTGTTTAATTCTTCTATACCTTTTGCAATTGCTTCCTTAGATAGTTTATCGTATTGCTTAACATCCATATTATTTAAGAAGAATTGTTTATCTTCTTTTTGTCTAGCATCAACTATCTCTTTCCAGAATGCACTATCTAGTTTTCTGATAAGATTTAATCCTGTTGGAGACATTGTTGCAATTAAATCAAAAGCTTTCTTACCCATTGCTGCAGCTTCTCTTTCTAATGGAATAAGTATATTCTCATACTCTTTCATCTTTCTAGCAAGATTAAGATTGACAAGACTTTTTGCATTCATTAATAAGTTTGAAGCAAGCTTAATGATTTTAGCAGAAAGCCTGGATCCCTCTAAGAATGTCTTAGACATACCATCAATCTCCACCTCAGCATTTAATATTGTGGTCTTAGTATTTTCTGTAGTTATTCCTTCTTTAACACCTAATTGTATTGCATATTGTCGTTGCAATGTAGAAATCTCATTCAACATTCTAGATGCCATAGAAGAAATATGCTCTAGTTCTTTTAACACTTCAACGTTCTCCTTAGACATTCCTTCTCTTTTATATTCAGAAAGAAACACTTGATCCATTGTTGTAAACTTTGAAGCACTAACACCATAATCAATTATATCTCCAAGTCTTTTATCTAAGTCTTCTTTAGTTATTGTTTCATAATCTATATTAGCAAAATCATCTAATGCAGTTCTTGCATTAGTTAAGAATGAGTTACCTACATTAACAAGAGGTTCGAAATTTAATTTTACATGTAGGTTACGAATAGCAGCACTTAACTTATTAATCTCTAATATCTTTCCATATCTATCTTCAGCAGCTACTGGTTTCTTATATAGTTTATCCCATTGCTCTCTTAATGATTTAACAAGTGAGTCTATCTTTGGGTTACCTGTAGATTCTGAATTGATAGGAACTGGTAATAGATATAGATTTGTTTCTTCTAATGAATTAAGTTTACCTATCTCCATAGATGTAGGTGCAGAGAATCCACTTTCAGGAGTTCCTTCAACAACATAGTTGTAGTTCATTACAAAAGGAATCATTCTAGCCTTTCTTAACTGAGCAGGTTTTAATCCATAGTTATAAAGAATCTTTGTGTATTCTCCCATCTGAGCTTTCCAATCTTTTTGTTTAGCCCAATGGATATCTTCATCTCTACTTTTATTTATAGATGTAGTTTTCCAGTCAAGTATATCCACTTTAACATCTTCAGATCCATCTTCTTTTTTATATGGTGATATAGCCATAAAATCTATAGCAGATGCAAGTTTACCTTTTACATTTTGATTTACCACCTTTGCCTCTAATATAAAACGTGTACCAGAATCATATGAATTAATAAGTTCTGTAGCAAAACTATTTAATCTCTTTTGAATTTTAGCATCAAGTTTAGTTGATATAGGATTAGTTAAAGCATCTACTCTTTTATATCCATCTTTATCAATTAAATTATTGGTTATAAAATTGTATATGTAATCATGTATTTCTGTACCCCAATCTTTCTTTTGATTATCTAAGAATTGTTCAAGATCTGTTCTCTCTGGCATCTTTTTATTTTTCTTGAGCTCAGCTGTAACAGAAGGAATTTGTTCATCAATATCATCAAGTTTGTAATGCCTTGGTATCACTTTACCTAATGCATCTACTGATTCACCTACCACTTTTAATCTACCAGCAAAATCTTTTACAGTGTCATATATTTTATCCACTTGAGAATTCTTAACTTGATAGAAGATTCCACCATCAACAATATCAGAAGCAACACCACCTACATTTGCACTTACCACTTTGTTAGCAGCTTGTTCAAATATATCTATGTTTGTTTTTGCATACACTCCTCTAATAAAATCAAGAATACTATCCCACCAAGATTGAACCATTGAACGTTCTTTCTCTTCCATTAGTTCTGGGAACTGTGTAGAGCCTTCAGATTGATTGATAATAAGCTCAGAGATAAGTTTATCTACAGCCTCTTTTTTAATCTTTCTAATGTCTGGTTTCCCATTAGACAGTTGGTAAGCTTTCTTACCTTTATATGCTTTGAGTGTTTCATCATAGATCTTGAATCTATCTATCTTAGCAATCATTGCAGTGACAAGCTTTGGGTTTGTTTGTTCAAGAATAGCTGTTGATACATGCACTATTTCCTCTGTTAATGAATAGTTCTCCATTCCTTGAGCAATAGCTACCACCCCTTTAACAAGATCAGCTAGTCCATTAATTCCTTTAGTCTCTATGCCAGGATTACCTTTTGTATATTCAGCTAAAGATATAATGTCAATATCCATTTGTTTAGCTGCATTCTTTATTACAGCCACTGTTTCATCAGAAGCTTTAGAAACAGGCATTTCGGTTTCAGTATATTCTGATTGAGGAACTTCTCCTTCATGTAAATCCCACAGGTAATGAGCCATGTCTTCACCTCTGGAAGCCACTAATGACTTCCATTCTTCTGAACTAGTATTTATACAACTTATCATATTAACAAATTTCTTTTCTGATTTCTTTTAATATCTCACCAACTTCACTTGGTGTATATCCCATTTTAATTAGCATGCCTAATTTAATATCATCTATGTTATAAGAGTTACCATCTTTCAATGTTCTTTCAATAGTAGATCTTTCTCTCACCTCAGCTTCAGGAGTAGTAGCAATAACTTCTTCTTCTTGAATTATAGCAACATTTGGTGTTACTCCTGTAAGAGCTAATTCAATTACACTATCTTCCACTTCATCTGTGCTTAATTGTTGTTTATTAGCATCCTCTGTGTATTGTACTTTTATATATCCATTATCTAATACAGAAGCTCTTGATACAGTTGATAAAGGATCTTGAGGAAATGTTTTACCGTAGAACTCTTGTGCTCTGAATGAATCACCCCAAGCATTTACAGCTTTGTATACATAGTTGAAATAGTATCTTTTCACTCCATCCTTACCTGTAAATGAAGATTCTTGAACCAAAGGAACTCTTATTCCTTCATCATTTATTCTATATACCTTTTTGAATAATCCTTTCTCAATATGTGATGTATCTGCTGTTCTTCTAGCTTTGATTCTTTGATTTTTTGTAATCTTTCCTTCTGAACTGTATGTAATGAAATCACTAGCTGCTTCTCTTGAGAACATAGAGAACACAATCATTGGAGGAAGCTCACCTCTATTCATTTTCTTTTCTAGTTTCTCACTCAAGAATTGTTTCTCTGGATAAAACCATCTTCCTGGAGTTGATTTACTTTCTTGCAAACGTCCTTTTTTAAATGGTACAATATTACTATTATTCCAATTGTTTCTTTCCATTATATCTAACTGTCTAAATTCAGCTAAGTTAGGAATATTTTCTAGATTGGACAATGTTTCATTATAGAATTCTCTAAAATCTTCATAAGGAAGAAGGTTAGTGAATGCTATTGGAGAGTTAGTAAGACCAGATTGTATTACAGCAAGTCTAACAAGTTTACCATATAAGTCTTTGTTCTCATCACCAAGCTTTTCTCTTAACTCACTAAATGCATATATAATTAAATTTTGATCATACACTTTGTTATCTCTTCCTTTGATAGAAAGGTTATCCACTTTAGGAATCATCATGTTCATCATCTTTCTACTTTCTTTAGGGCTATATCCTAATTTAACTAGTAAAGGAACACTGATGTTTTCTCTTTTGTATGTATTACCATCTTTCAATTCATATTCATCTAATACAATTTTAGATCCGCTTTCTAATTGAACTGAGTTAAGAATTAAGTTATTGAATAAAGGATGATTCTTATCTTTCAACACTTCATCTCTGAAATCAATAATTTGTTTAGCAGCACTCTTCTCTGTTTCGTTACCTAATAATATTCTCTTAACAGAGTTGTTAAGTTTTCTATTGTTCTGTACAGCCCAATCAAATAAATCACTCACTGCTTTCTGACTCACTTTGATAAAGTCTCTATCATTTAAATCTGCATAAGGGATTAATACACTTTCCATCACCTTTCTGATATTCTTTCTATCAGATATTAAGATTTCAGCAAATGCATCACGTACATCATATATAACTTTTGCAAGAGGACCAATGAAAGAGTTATCAAGAATACCATCTACTGCCGCTATAGTTTCACCTTCTTTGTTTACAGAAGAGAATATTGTATTTCTAGCTTTCTCTAATTGTACTCTTTTCTTAGTTACTAAATATGGATCATTGATTGTAGCTGTATCAAAGTTAGAACCTTGTGTCACTTGGAATAAATGATTACCCATCATAGCATATTTCAAGAACTCATCTAATATGAATTGTTGTTGAGCTAATTCAATAGGACTCATGTTTTGAGGAGACTTACCAATCATGTCACCTAATTCTTTTTCACTAGGAATAGATGTTACTTCTACTTCTTCTCCACCTATATAATCATATTTTGTACTGTCAACAAACTTATCAATAAATAACCAAGAGTATCCATTGTTTTGAATTGTTTTCAAATAATCACGTACAACTGGTTGGTTCATGAAATATCCAACAGTTTTTATAGGCACACCAAGTTTAACTAATAGCATCCATGTAGAAGCTACATTTGGAGAAGCTCCCATCTCCATGATCCAAGGACCTTTAGAGATATCCACATATCCATCAATGAACTGTCCTATTGTATCAGATATGAATGTTTTCTTATCAGCACTTTTAATCATAGATAGAGTGGCACGTTTAACACCATTAACCATCATTGAGTTATAATCTTTGAACTTAATTTGGCCATCACCTAACCATTTTCTATCTATTGGATCAACAACTTTATCTGCATCAATATAGATAGGACTACGTTGATTCTGAGCATGGTTTGTTTGGTTAACAGCAGCAATACCAATTGCATACTTACCAGTAACAAACGCATGTCTAAGACTAGTCATGAATGATCTACTTAACATGTTACCTACAGCACCATAGTTAATCTCAGTCTTACCAAGTTTTGTATTTATATCTTTTGATAAACCTTTTAAGTCATCTGCAGAGTTAGGTTTAATTAAGTTTTCAAAATTCAAGTCATTTGAAATCAATGTCTGTAATGAAGAAATATATTCATTCTCTAATGATTGTCTATATAGATCATTGATTACATCTTCTCTCTGTAAAGAATACTCTTCAGGGAATATGCTTTCCATTAATCTATCTTCAATTTCTCCTACTGGAAGAAGTTTTTTAGAATTTAGATACTCAGTAAATTCTCCTGCATCATACATCTCAGCAAACTTATCAATAGCTTCTTGACCAGTTCCTAAGTAAGGAACTTGTTTAGGTTTACCATCATTACTAGGATAAATGTTTTTTAAATAGATTGACAATTTGTCAATATCAAAATCCGATCCTGCTTTCTTAACAAGTTCTGATGGTATTACAACTGAATCTTTATATCCTTCAGGAAGAAACTTACCTATTTCAAATACATCAATAGAGTTTTGTTTCTGTGTAGGAATACGAAATGCCACACCTGTAATAGCTGCAAACTCTTTCTTACCCTCTTCTGTGTTATTGAAATAATTCATAAGAGCTTCATCAGACATATCTGATTTAAACCACTTAGCTATCATTATCTGACAAACATTTATTGATTTACCATTCTCGTTTCTAGTGTAGAATCTAAGTAGATCAGATGTGTAAACAGGTTTACCGTTGATCATTTTTTGTTCAGCTCTTTCTGATTCCAATAATGTACTAGGAACCTGCACCTTCATACCTCCAGATATCTTAGGAGATGTAACATTCTTATCAGCAATAGAATATAAAATGTTTCTGATTTGTTGATACGCAGGAGTAGCTTCAAGAACAGTGTCACCTTTCTTAAATCCATCAAGTGCATCAGTGATGTTATAGTTAACCTCTCTCTTTAAGATTTCATCTTTTAATGTATCAATTAATTTTTCAACATTACTTATTTCAAATCCTTTAGCTGTTTGTTTTAAACCAAGCTTTTTAAGAAGAGATTTATATCCATACTCTATCTTAGCTTGTAACATATCTTGATTATGTTTAATGTCTCTGTAAAGCTCAGACCGTTCTACTTTTTGATCTTCTAATAGTTTTATCCATTTAACAAATCTAGCATTGAAGTCTTCTGTAGCAGAATCAAAATCAATTGGTACACCAGCTTCCATGAAATCTAATGTAGCAAGTTTTGTTATCTGAGATCCTTGTGTTACATAAACAGCTTCTTTAGAAGGAACCTCTGCTTGTACACCCATAATACTAAATGGTATATTTGAAACTGCTTGTTTCTCATATATATCTATCTCAGCAGTAGGGTCTTCAAATGGTGTCTCATCAAACTTACCTTGTTCATTATATAGAGGAGATATCTTTTCTGTACCCACTTTACTTCCTGATGCATATACAGCATAATCAATCTTTTCATTTTGCATCTTATCATATAACTTGATAGCATTTGAATCAGGATTTATTTTGTATAGAAGTCTGAATGATAAAGGTAGTAATGCAAACTTGTGCATCACAACATCATTGTAGTCTCTACCATTAGCTTTACTTCCAGATACAATAGGTTTTCTAGGAGTGTATGTACTTGCAACATTAGGACTATTTCTATCAAATTTTTCTATCTCTTTTGCTGATGCTCCAGATTTAACTAACTCTTCAAAAGCTATATCATGTCTGTACTGAGCTTCATTAGCTGTAGTCCATTCTCCAGAACGTATTCCAAAGATACGGTTAGCTTTCAATGTAATGTATCCACCACCATCTGTTTCCTCATATGGATCATATCCTTTAAGATCACTTGCACTTACTACATCACCAAGGGTGATTGATCTAAAGAATTCATTAGTCATATCAGTGTACCCAGTATCTCCAGGTTTATATCCTTTATTGTATACAGCATCAAGTGCAGTGTTGATATCTTGTGACCCAGCCATAAGAGCTTGTCTAGGAGAGTTAAAGTTTTTAATACGTTTAAGCTCATCACTATATTGATAAGGATCAGAATATAATAATTTATGCATCTCAATGTTAGCTATCATATAGTTAACTGATAACACTTGAAGATGATCCGCTAAACTTTTTTCTGTTAATTCTATATTATCATCAAATACTATATCATTAATTTCTAATCCTTCAGAACCATAACCAACTACACCATAATCTCTAAGAAGGTTTTCTGTATCTAATGCATCCTTCTTAATGAATTCATTTACAG
>Ga0105097_10000463_pt1 | contig 18484 bp, 14 predicted proteins | sample PPLLak12cMay2015_FD_87035 | JGI IMG/M metagenome (GOLD analysis project Ga0105097, IMG submission 87035) | Freshwater sediment microbial communities from Prairie Pothole Lake near Jamestown, North Dakota, USA - PPLs Lake P7 Core (1) Depth... | ecosystem: Environmental > Aquatic > Freshwater >...
CAGGTGGGCGGCATCGGCATCGCGCCGGGCGGCAACATCAACTACCTGACCGGGCACGCGGTGTTCGAGGCCACCCACGGCACGGCGCCCAAGTACGCCAACCTCGACAAGGTGAACCCGGGCTCGGTGATCCTCTCGGGCGAGATGATGCTGCGCTACATGGGCTGGCTCGAGGCCGCCGACGCCATCATCACCGCCATGGACCGCACCATCGGTCAGAAGACGGTCACCTACGACTTCGCGCGCCTGATGGAGGGCGCCACCGAGGTCAAGTGCAGCGAGTTCGGCGACGCCCTGATCCGCAACCTCTGAGGCGCCCGGCCAGCCGCGGACACCCGTGAGGTCGAAGCAGTGAACGTCCCGGCGGCCAGGACCGGCTCGCGCGACGCGCTGGTGCAGGACTGCGCGCAGACGCTGGTCGACATCTTCGCGGACTACAACAGCGAGTTCCGCGCCGTCACGCGGCGCGCCGGGCAGCGCTTCGAGTCGCGCGACTGGCGCGCGGCGCAGCGCGACGCGGTGGAGCGCATCGAGCTCTACGACAAGTACGTGGCCAACACCGTCGAGACCATGCGCAAGCGCCTCGGCGATGAGGTGCACGAGCGAGCGGTCTGGTCGGCGATCCGGCGGCGCTTCGCCGAGTTGATCGACCCGCTGCCTGACAACGGGTTCCCGAAGACGTTCTTCAGCTCGGTGACGCGCAAGACCTTCGACACCACCGGCGTGGACCCGGCCGTCGAGTTTGTGGCACTCGATCTCGACCCGCTCGCGAGCGTCACCACGCAGGTCGAGACCAAGGTGTACGTCAACCGCGGCTCCGTTGAACTCCTCGTCGAGGAGCTGCTGGCCGATTTCCGCTTCCGCACGCCCTACCGCGACTTCGAGCGCAGCGTGAAGATGGTCGGCGACGAGCTCAAGGCCTCGCTCGAGTCGGGCGGCGAGCGACGCACGATCGAGCGGCTCGAGGTCATCAAGGAAGTCTTCTACCAGATGACCCGCGCCTACCTGGTCGGCCGGGTGGAAGGCCGGGGCTGGACGCTGCCCTTCGTCGTGGCGCTGCGCAACCAGGAAAGCGGCGTCCTCGTCGACGCGATCATGCTCGAGGAGAGCACGGTGAGCGTGCTCTTCAGCTTCACGCGCTCGTACTTCCACGTCGACCTGGCGCACGTCGGCGAGGTGGTGAAGTTCCTCAAGTCGATCCTGCCCCGCAAGCCGGTCAGCGAGCTCTACACGGTGCTCGGCCGCGCCAAGCAGGGCAAGACCGAGCGCTACCGCGAACTGTTCCGCCACCTGCAGCTGTCGGACGACCAGTTCATGCTCGCCCCGGGCGAGAAGGGCCTGGTGATGGTGTGCTTCACGCTGCCGTCGTTCGACGTGGTGTTCAAGCTGATCCGCGACGAATTCCCGGTCCAGAAGAACATCCTGCGCCAGGACGTGCTGCAGAAGTACGACCTCGTCTTCCGTCATGACCGCGCCGGACGGCTGGTCGACGCGCAGGAGTTCAAGCGCCTCAAGTTCCCGAAGGCTCGCTTCGCACCCGACCTGGTCGAGGAACTGCTCTCCGAGACCGCCGCCACCGTGCACGAGGAGGGCGACTTCCTCGTCATCGACCACATGTACATCGAGCGGCGCATGACCCCGCTCAACCTGTACGTGCGCGAGGCGACGCGCGAGCAAGCGGAGAAGGCTGTGCTCGACTACGGCCAGGCGATCCGCGACCTCGCGGTGACGAACATCTTCCCAGGCGACCTGCTGCTCAAGAACTTCGGGGTGACCCGCCACGGGCGCGTGATCTTCTACGACTACGACGAGCTGTGCCTGGTGACCGACTGCCGCTTCCGCGAGGTGCCCGAGCCGCGCTACGAGGAGGACGAGATGCTCGCGGACACCTGGTACTACGTCGCGGACAACGACGTGTTCCCGGAGACCTTCATCAACTTCCTCGGCTTCGATGCCCACCTCAAGGAGGTGTTCCTCTCCGCGCACCGCGAAGTCCTGACCGCGGAATGGTGGCGCGGCATCCAGGAGCGCCTGCGCGAGGGCGACGTGCTCGAGGTGCTGCCGTACCACAAGCACCGCGTACGGGTGTTCTCCAGCCTGTGAGCGCGCGGCGCCAGTTCTGGGCGGTCGCGGCACTGCTCGTGCTGGTGGGTTTCGCCTTCCAGGGCACGCGCGCGGTCTTCGAGCCCGACGAGGGGCGCTACACCGCCACCGCCCTCAACATGCTCGACAGCGGCGACTGGCTGGTGCCCACCGTCGACGGCGAGCACCCGCACCTCACCAAGCCGCCGATCACCTACTGGGCCATTGCTGCGAGCGTCGCCGCGCTCGGCCGCAACGAGTGGGCGGTACGCCTGCCGGGCGCCCTCGCCTTCGTCGGCACGGGACTGCTGCTGCTCGGGCTCGGGCGTCGCTTCTGCCCGGACAAGCCCTGGCTGCCGCCGCTCGCCTGGAGCCTGTCGCTCGCGCCGGTGGCCGGCGCCAACATCGTCTCCACCGACGCGCTGCTCGTATTCTTCGAGACGGCGGCGATGTACGCCTTCGTCGAAGCCTGGTACCGGGAAGGGCCCGACCGCCGCCGGTGGATCCTCGCCATGTGGCTCGGATGGGGACTCGCCTTCATGACCAAGGGCCCACCGGGCCTGTTGCCCCTCGGCGCCATGGTGGCGTTCCTCGCGATCCACGACCGGCCGAAGCTGCGGGGCCTGTTCGCGCCGGCCGGCCTGCTGCTGTTCGCGCTGGTGGCCCTGACCTGGTTCGCCATCCTGGTCCAGCGCGATCCCGACCGTCTCGCCTACTTCCTCGGCTACGAGGTGTACGACCGCGTGTTCACGGCGGCGCATGCGCGCAACGCCGAGTGGTACGGCGGCTTCAGGGTGTACCTGCCGGTGTTCCTGGCCGGTGCGCTGCCGTGGTGGGTGCTGGCGCTCGTCGCCGCCGGGGGCCCGCGCGGCGCCTGGCGATCGCTGCGCGAATCGGTGCGCGGACGGAACCGCGAGGCGCTGCTGCTGCTCTACTGGCTCGCGTTCCCGACACTGGTGTTCTTCCTGGCGCGCTCGCGGCTGGAGCTCTACGTGCTGCCGCTGTTCGTGCCGCTGGCGCTCGCGCTCGCGCAGCCGCTGGCGCGGCGGTTCGAAACGCGGCGGCTGCTGCAAGTCGCCGCGGCGACCGCGACCGTCATCCTGGTCATGAAAGGCATCTCCGCTCACTGGACGAGCGATCGGGATGCGCGCGCCATGGCGGCGCAGATCCGCGATGCAGTCGACCTGCGCGGAGTCGACGAGATCGTCTTCATCGACAGGCGCGCGTTCTTCGGACTGACGCTGTACCTCGATCTCGCCGCCGAGAGCGTGCGGATCGGCGGCGTGGAGCGGCTCCACTCGCGGCGGGTGCCCACCGAACAGGACCTGTGCTCGGAGCTCGCGGAGAAGGAGCGCAGCCTGTTTGCGATCAAGCGCACGCGGGCGGCGGGCTTTCCGCCGGCCGTGGCAGACTGCGGAGCGCTCGAGGCCACGGAGATGGGCAGCTTCCACGGCGACGGCAACGAGTTCGTGCTGTTCGCGGTACGGCCGTCCGGCGCACGCAGCCACGGCACGGAGGAACCTGCACGATGAGACGCTCCCTCCCCCGGCGCGCGACCGCGTTGCTCGTCGCCTCGATGTCCCTGGCGGCCTTGGCGGCCGCCGCCCAGGACCTCAACGTCCCCCGCCCGGCGGACGAGCTCGAGCGCGAGCTCACCACCGAACCATTCCGGATCACGGCCGCCGAGATCAGCCGCCCGAAGGCCAAGGGCGACATCACGCTCAAGGCCGAGCTGTCCTTCTCCGGCGAGGCGCCCTACCGCGTCAAGCTCAGGCGCGCGGAGCCCGGCGCCGAGGACTTCAACAACCGCCCGCGCTACGACCTCGCGGCCTACGAGTTGCAGAAGCTGTTCCTGGACCCGCCTGAGTTCGTCGTGCCACCCACGGCGCTGCGGTTCGTTCCGCTCGCCGAGCTGCGCCCCTATGCGCCGGAGGCCAAGCCCACCTTCCGGGGCTCGGACGACGTGCTGGTGGTGCTGCAGTACTGGCTGCAGGAGGTGAAGGTGATCGCCGACGTGTACGACGCGGCTCGCTTCGCCGCCGATGACGCGTACGCCCGGCACATCGGCCAGCTCAACGTGCTCACCTTGCTGATCGAGCATGGCGACTCTAACGTCGGCAACTTCCTGATCTCCCGCGCCGAGCAAGGTGCGCGCGTGTTCTCGATCGACAACGGCGTCGCCTTCGCGTTCAACGAGAGCGATCGCGGCCAGTTGTGGAAGTCGCTGCGCGTCAACCGGCTGCCGGCCGACGCCGTCGAGCGGCTGCGCGCCGTCACCGAGGACGAACTGCACCGGCGCCTCGGCGTGCTCGCGGAGTGGCGCCTCGCGGACGGGCGCTGGATCGCCGCCACGCCGGGCGAGAACCTCGCTCCGGCGCGCGGTGTGCGCGCCTCGAAGGAAGCGGTTCAGCTCGGCCTCACGAAATCCGAGATCAACGGAGTCTGGCGGCAGCTGCAGCGCCTCCTGAAGGACGTGGACTCGGGCAAGGTCACGACTTTCTGAGCGGAGCCGCGCGCATGACGACGCATCGCGATCGATCTCACGGCGGAAGGCGGCGGCTGTTCGGCGTCCTCGCCGCGGCCGCTTGCGCGCTTGGGGCCACGGGCAGCGCAACCGCCGCGACCGAATCCTCCCCCGCCGGCTGGAGCGGGGTCGAGCGCGTGGTCGCCTTCGCCGACGTGCACGGCGCCCACGAGGAGCTGACGGCACTGCTGCAGTCCGTGGGCGTGATCGACGCCGGGCTGCGCTGGAGCGGCGGCAAGACCCACCTCGTCAGCGTCGGCGACCTCCTCGACCGCGGCGCGGACTCCCGCAAGGTGATGGACCTGCTGATGCGCCTGCAGGCGGAGGCGCAAGCGGCCGGCGGACGCGTCCACGTGGCGCTCGGCAACCACGAGGCCATGAACGTGCTCGGCGACCTGCGCTACGTCGCGGCCGACGAATTCGCGGCGTACGCCGCGGACGAGGACCCCGCCGAGCGCGCGAGCGCGCGCGACGCATTCCTCGCCCGCCAGGCCGGGGCGACGGCCGCGGAGTTCGAGCGCCTCTTCCCGCCCGGCTTCTTCGCGCACCGCCGGCTGCTCGGGCCGCAGGGCAGGTACGGCGGGTGGCTGCTCGGCCTGCCCGCCGCAGTGCGCATCAACGACACGGTGTACATGCACGGCGGGCCCTCCGCGCTGTTGCACGGACGGGGCGTGGAGCAGGTCAACCGCGACTACGCCGCGGCCGTGAGCGAGTACCTCGCCGCCGTCTCGGCCCTCGAGGACGCGGGCCTCGTCGAAATCGAGGATGCGTACGCGCAGCGCCCGGACGCCGCGAATGCGCGTCTGCAGGCGATGCCGCCCGGCCCGTCGCGTGACGCACTGGCGCCGGCCGTCGAGCGCTTCGCCCGCGCCGACGACGACCCGCTGCTCGGCTCCGCCGGCCCGAACTGGTACCGGGGCGCGGCCTTGTGCAACGAGTGCGCGGAGGCGGACGTGCTCGAGCCGTTCCTCGCGCAGGCCGGCGCGCGGCGCGTGGTGATCGGGCACACGGTGGCGCGCAATGCCACGGTGGTCTCGCGCTTCGACGGCGCCGTCGTCAAGCTCGACGCGGGCATGAACCGAGCGGTGTACCAGGGCCGCCCCGCGGCACTGGTCTCGGAAGGACCCAACTCGCGCGTCGTCTATGCGCTGCCCGCCGTCCCGGCCGCCGAGGTGCCGCCGGAGCCGCTGTTCCTGAGCTCGCAGGTGATCGACGAGGCCACCGTCGCCGACATCCTCGCCCGCGGCAGCCTCGAGACCACGCTCACCTGCGCACCCGGGGTGCTCGAGACACGGGTGACGCTCGACGGGCGCAGCGTCAGTGCCATCTTCGAAGCGGCACCGCCCGAGACGGTCAAGCGCGAGCTCGCCGCCTACCGGCTCGACCGCGCGCTCGGGCTCGGCCTCGTGCCCGCGACGGTCGCGCGCGAGCACGCGGGCCAGGCGGGCGTGCTGCAGGGGCGCCCGGCGAACTGGGCGAGCGAGCAGGACCGCCAGAACGCCCGGGGCGGGACGCGCGCGGGCCTCGCCTGCCAGACCATCACGGTCTCGCCCCAATCCGAGCCGGCGCGGCGACCGCCGCCGTCCGACGGCAAGCCGCCGCGGCTGCCGGCCGGCGGCTGGTGCGACCTCGGTGCGCAGTTCCAGCTCGCCTATGCATTCGACGCGCTGATCGGCAACCAGGCCCGCACGCCGGAACGCTACCTCTACGACGCGGACTCCGGCACCTTGTTCCTGACCGGCCACGGCGAGTCCTTCGGCAGCTCCACGCAGCTGCCGAAGGCGCTCGAGGGCCCGCTCGCGAAGACCGGCGCCGAGATGCAGCGGCGGCTGCAGCAGCTCGACGCCGCCACGGTCGAGGCCGCGATCGGCGAGTTCGTGGGGACGCGCGCGGTGAAGCCGCTGCTGCAGCGGCGCGACCGGATCCTCGGGCTCGCCGCGAGCGGCGCGAAGCCGGGCGGCTGAGGTTCAGCCGCCGCGTGCAACCACGGCGTGCAACCGGAAGCTGCTCCTCGCCTCGAGGCCGTCCACGTCGCTCGCGACGACCGTGACGGTGAGTTCGTCGGCGAAACCCGCCGGCGGGAGTCCGGTGAAGCGACGGCTCTTCGGATCGAAGCGCAGCCAGGCGGGCAGCGGCCGGCCGTCCGCCAGCCGCGCCGCCAGATTCAGCACGTCGCCTGGATCGGCATCGCGAAACGCATCTGAAGGCACGAGGTGATCGAGGGGCCGGCCGGGTTCGCAGCCGAGGTCCGGGATCGGAGCACCCGCTTCGGGTGCCACGTTGATGACGTTCTCGCGGGCCTTGGCGGCGAACTCCCGCCCGATCGCGACCGCCAGCGCGATCCAGGCCAGCGCCAGCAACAGGTTCAGCGTCGCGAACTCGGGCACGCCCCAGCCGAACCAGTTGAGTCCTGCGAACACCACGCCGGCCTGCACGAGGTCGCCGAAGCGCCAGAAAAACGAGTCGATGGCCGTCTTGCCCTCGTACTTGGCGTCGCGGTCCACCGGCAGGAACAGCGCGTGCCGCGTGGTGTTGTTGAGCGAGTAGTCGGTGGCGTTCTCGGCGATCTTCACCAGCCGGATGAGCGTGAAGATCGGCACGAAGCCGCCGAGCAGCGGGGCAAGCGTCATCAACCCGTAGCCGATCGCCACGATGGCCGGGTGGATGAGCAGCGCGCCGCGCACGCCGACGTGGCGATAGATGCGCGCGACGAGCAACAGCTGGATGGCCAGCCCGACCAGCGTCACCCAGTAGTGGAAGTTGCCGTAGAACGCCGTGATCAGGGCGCCGCGGTCGAGCACGCCGCCGCTCGCCTCCACCCGCGCGACGGCATCGCGCTGCACGAAATCGGCGAGGATGAATTCCCCGGTGCTGTTGATCCAGTTGAGCAGCACGACGAGCAGCGCGATCAGCAGCAGGTAACGGTCGCGCATCACGAGCCCGATGCCGCCCATCAGGCTCGGCGGCGCAGGCGGGTGCGCCGCCACGAGCGGCCGGGATCCGTCCGGCACCGCACGACGCTCGGGCCCGGCGAGCGCAAGCGTCGCGAGCAAGGTACCGGTCGCCACGAGCATGAGACCCACGGGGCTCAGCACGTCGACGGCGAGCTGGGCCGCCTTCGCACCGGCCAGCGCGCCCAGATTGGCGCCGACCATGATCACTGGGAACAGCCGCTGACCGCTCTTGAGGTTGAAGGAATCGGCCGCGAACGCCCACAGCTGGGCGATCACCACCACGCCGAAGATGCTGACCCAGACGAAGAAGCTGAACGCGATCGACAGCCCGGCAGCCGCCGCAGCAGCGAAGGCGAGCTGGTTGAGCGCGAAGAAGGCCGTCACCGCCTGCAGCAGGCGCTCGCCGTCGAGACGGCGGCGCACCCGGCTGTAGACCGGCACCAGGACCATCAGAACCAGCGCGATCACCGCGACCGCGTACGAGCGCACCTCGGCCGTGAACTTGACCAGCATGAAGGCCTCGCGCAGCGCCTTCACGACCTGGTAGGAGAACAGCATCAGGAAGCCGTGCGCGAAGAACAGGAACGCGCTGCGACCCTCGCCCGGCCGCACACGCGTGAACAGCGTGAGCAGGCGTTCGAACGGGCTCAGGCCGGAGTGGTCGGTCAGCATGGCTCCGCGAAGATAGCAGACGACCCCGCCCGGGGACCTGCGTCAGCCGATCGACTCGAGCGCCTGGCCGAGGTCGGCAATCAGGTCGCCGGCGTCCTCGATGCCGATCGACAGCCGGACGGTGCCGGGTCCGATGCCGGACCACGCGACCTGCTCCGGCGTAAACCCCCGCGGCTGCTGCATGGCCGGCGCGACTACCAGCGACTCGGTGGAGCCGAGGCTCGCCGCCAGGCTGAACAGCTCCAGCGCCTCGGCGAAGCGCGTGCCCGCCTCGAGTCCGCCGGCGAGATCGAAGGTGACGATGCCGCCGAAGCCGTCCATCTGCCGCGCCGCGAGCGCGTGGCCCGGATCGTCCGGCAGGCCCGGGTAGCGCACCCGGCTCACCTCGGGGCGCGTCGCAAGGAACTCCGCGACGCGCTGTGCGTTGGCGCACTGCGCATCCCAGCGCAGGCAGTAGGTCTTGAGGCCGCGCAGCACCAGCCAGGCGGCGTGCGGATCGAGCGCGGGACCGAGAATCGTCGATTCCTCGCGCAACCGCTCGATGATCTCCTGGCGGCCGATCACGGCGCCGCCCATGACGTCGCCGTGACCCGCGGCGAACTTGGTGAGGCTGTGCACGTAGATGTCCACGTCGTACTCGCCGTGGTTGTGCAGCCCGGCGAGCGTGTTGTCGAGCAGCGTGAGCGCGCCGTGGCGCCGGGCCAGCGCGGTGACCCGCTCGAGGTCGGCGATCTTCAGGATCGGGTTGGACGGGGACTCGAGGGCGATGAGCCGCGTCGGCGTCGTCTCGAGTACGCGCTCGAGCGCGGCCGTGTCGTCGAGGGCGAGCATCGTGCTCGAGACGCCGTAGCGCCCGAGCAGGCGACGCACCAGCGCGCGCGTCGGGCCGTACAGCTCGGCGAAATAGACCACGTGGTCGCCTGCCCTCAGCAGCGCGAGCAGGCCGAGCGCGATGGCCGCGACGCCGGAGCCGGTGAGCAAGCAGGCGTCGCGGTCCTGCAGATCGGCGAGCGCAAGCTCGAGCTGCCGGAGCGTCGGGTTCGACTCCCGCGAGTAGTAGAAGCCTTCGCGCTGTCCGCCGAAATAGCGCAGCGTCTCGCCGACGTCGTCGAAGCTGAACTTGACCGACTGGTGGATGGGCGCGACCAGGGGACGGTTGTCCGGCGGCAGGACCACCGCCGGCAGGTGCGTGACGCGGGTGCGCTTCTTCACCGGACGCCTCAGGGCAGCAGCTCGAAGCGATCCGCGTCGAGCTGCGCAGGGAAACCGCGGCGGTAGGCCTGCAGCGACTCGAGGTCGAGCACCGCCGTCTCGACCCGGTCGCCGCCGCCCTCGCTCGACAGCGGCTGGCCCAGGAAGTCGAGCGCCACGCTGTCGCCGCCGTAGGTCGCGCCGTTGCCGTCCCTGCCCACGCGGTTGACGCCGACGACGTAGCACAGGTTCTCGATGGCGCGCGCGCGCAGCAGGGTGGACCACGCGTGCGCGCGGCGCTGCGGCCAGTTCGCGACGTACAGCAGCACGTCGTAGTCGTCGCGGCTGCGGCTCCACACCGGGAAGCGCAGGTCGTAGCAGACCATCGGGCACACCCGCCAGCCCTTCACCTGCACCACCAGGCGGCGGTCGCCCGCGCTGTAGTGCTGCTGCTCGTTCGCCATGCGGAACAGGTGTCGCTTGTCGTAGTGCGCGACGCTGCCGTCGGGCCGTGCCCACACGAGGCGGTTGTAGCGGCGATTCCCCTCGCGGACGATCAGGCTGCCGGTGATGACGCAGCCGAGCGCCGCGGCCTCCTCGCGCATCCAGCCGACGGTCGGGCCGTCCATGTCCTCGGCCAGCGCCTCGGCGTCCATGCTGAAGCCGGTGGAGAACATCTCCGGCAGCACCACGAGGTCGGTGCGGCCCACGAGGCCACGGAAATGCGCGGCGAGGTTGCGACGGTTGGCCGCCGGATCCTGCCAGGCGAGTTCGGTCTGGACGAGCGTCACGCGCAGGTGGGCGTTCACGATAAACCTCCGGACCGGCCGAGACGCGACAGGCGCTCGCCGGCCGCATCGAGGGTGGGGTCGTTCTTGGCGAAGCAGAATCGCACCAGGCGCTCGTCGGCCGAGCCGGCCGAGAACACCGACACGGGAATGGTGGCCACGCCGAGCTCGCGCGTCATCCAGCGGGCGAACTCGACGTCGGGCAGGTCGCTCGCGGCCGAGTAGTCCGCGAGCTGGAAGTAAGTCCCAGCCGAAGGCGTGGCCCGCAGCGGCGTGCGCGCGAGCAGCGCGATGAACCGGTCGCGCTTGCGCTCGTAGAAGGCGCCGAGCTCCCGCGCGTGCTCCGGGCACTCGGCCAGGAACCCGGCCAGCGCCGCCTGCAGCGGCGAGGCGACCGCAAACTGCACGAACTGGTGGACCTTGCGGAACTCGGCGGTCAGGTCCGGCGGGGCCACGCAGTAGCCGACCTTCCAGCCCGTGCAGTGGAAGGTCTTGCCGAACGAGGAGACGATGAAGCTGCGCGCGGCGAGTTCGGGACGCGTGAGCAGGCTCGCGTGCGTGCGGCCGTCGAACACGATGTGCTCGTACACCTCGTCGGAGAGCACCATCGCCGCGCTGTCCTGCAGCACGTCGGCCAGCGCGTCGAGGTCGTCCGGCGTGAACACCGCGCCCGTGGGGTTGTGCGGCGAGTTCACGATGAGCAACCGCGTGCGCGGCGACAGCACGTCGCGTATTCGCTGCCAGTCGACACGGAAACCGGGCCGCAGCAGCGGCACCCGGACCACGCGCCCGCCGGCCAGCTCGACCGCCGGCCCGTAGGAGTCGTAGGCCGGCTCGAGCAGGATCACCTCGTCGCCCGGCCGCACGACCGCATGTACCGCACAGAACAGCGCCTCCGTCGCGCCCGAGGTCACGGTCACTTCAGCCAGCGGTTCGATGGTCCGACCGTAGAGGCGCCGGACCTTCGCCGCGATGGCCTCGAGCAGCGGCGGCCACCCCGGCATCGGCGCGTACTGGTTGACGCCGGCACGCATCTTCTCCGTGACGAGCTCGACGAGCCGCGGCGGCGGATCAAAGTCCGGAAATCCCTGCGAAAGATTGATCGCCCCGCACTCCGAGGCGAGCCGCGACATCACCGTGAAAATGGTAGTGCCGACGTGCGGCAGCTTCGATTCGATCGGCGTCACAACGACGCGCCGCCGCCCAAGGGCGCAGCGGGTGCGGCGGATGGGTCCGGGAGACCGTCGCGCCGCATGGACGCGGCGCGCGAGCCCCCATGGACGGGTTCACGGCGTGTCTCCCGGACCCATCCGCCGTACCCGCTGCGCCCGACCCGACGAGCCACGTTCACCGCTCGCGAATCGAAGCAGCCGCCATCGCCGCCCCGATGATGCCCGCGTCGTTGCGGAAGTGCGCCGGCACGACCTCCGCGCGGCTCACGAGCAGGCGGCCGAAGTGCTCCCAGTTCTCAGTCACGCCGCCGCCGATGATGAACAGGTCCGGCCACAGCAGCGCGTGGTAGGTCGCGAGCACCTCGTTCACCGCGTCGGCCCACTCCTGCCAGCCGAGGCCGCGGTCCATGCGCACCTTCGCCGAGGCGCGATGCTCGGCTTCCTCGCCCCGCACCTCGAGGTGGCCGAGCTCGGTGTTGGGCAGCAGCCGTCCGTCCACGAAGATCGCCGTGCCGATGCCGGTGCCGAGCGTGAGCACCATGACCGTTCCACCGCGCCCGCGCCCCGCGCCGAGGGTCATCTCCGCGACGCCGGCAGCATCGGCGTCGTTGAGGAAGGCGACCGGCCGGCCGATCCGTGCCTCGAGCAACGCCTCGGCGTGCGTGCCGATCCAGCGCCGGTCGACGTTGGCCGCTGTCCAGGCGACGCCCTGCTTGGCGACGGTGGGAAAAGCGAGGCCGACCGGGCCCGACGAGGGCAGCTCGCGCGCCATGGTCGCGAGCAGGTCGAGCACCGCTTCGGGCGCCGCGTCCGACGGAGTCGCGCGACGCAGCACCTCGCCCGCGACCCGCCCCGCCGTCGCGTCCACCAATCCGGCCTTCACGAACGAGCCCCCGACGTCGAAGGCGAGTATGGGCGAGGACTGCATGCGTCAACCCTTCTTGAGGCTGTCGATCATCTGCTGGTTGGCGGCCAGCGCCATCTGCGCGTCACGGTCACGGATCTTCTGCTGCTTCGACATGACGACGCCCGCGACCGCGACGCCGATCGCCACGATCGCGATCAGGATGGTGGCGAGCGCGTTGATGTCGGGGCTCACGCCGAGGCGCACCTTCGAGAACACCACCATCGGCAGCGTGCTCGAGCCCGGGCCGGCCACGAAGCTCGCGATCACGAGGTCGTCGAGCGACAGCGTGAAGGCGAGCAGCCAGCCCGACAGCAGCGCGGGGAAGATGATCGGCAGCGTCACCAGGAAGAACACCTTCGCCGGCCGGGCGCCGAGATCCTGCGCGGCCTCCTCGAGCGACTCGTCGAACTGCGCGAGGCGCGACTGCACGACCACCGTGACGAACGCCATCGCGAAGGTAATGTGGGCAATGATGATGGTCGTCATGCCGCGGCCCTGCGGCCACCCGATCAGCTGCTCGAGCGTCACGAACAGCAGCAGCAGCGACAGGCCGGTGATCACCTCCGGCATCACGAGCGGCGCCGTCGCCATGCCCGAGAGCAGCGTGCGGCCGCGGAACGGGCCGAAGCGCGCCAGCGCCATGCCGGTCAGGGTGCCGAGCACCACGGCGGCAGTGGCGGCGATCGCCGCGATCTTGAGGCTCAGCAGCGCCGCCCCGACGATCTGCTTGTTGGCGAGCAGAGCTCCGTACCACTTGGTCGAGAACCCGCCCCACACGGTCACCAGCCGCGACTCGTTGAACGAGAAGACCACCAGCGAGACGATGGGGATGTACAGGAACGCGAAGCCCAGCACCAGGGCGAGCGTCCGGAACCAGGGACGGCCGCCGCTCATCGTCGTGCCTCCGCGGATCCGGCGTCCTGGGCTCGCTGGAAGAACATGATCGGGATGACCAGGAAGAGCAGCAGTGCGATCGCCACTGCACTCGCCACCGGCCAGTCACGGTTGTTGAAGAACTCGGTCCACAGCACCTTGCCGATCATGAGCATGCCGGGATCGCCGAGCAGCGCCGGGATCACGAACTCGCCCACCGCCGGGATGAACACCAGCAGGCACCCGGCGATGACGCCGGGGAGCGAGAGCGGCAGCGTCACCTTGAGGAAGCTCTCCCAGGGCCTGCAGCCGAGGTCGGCCGCGGCCTCGAGCAGCGTCAGGTCCATCTTCTCGAGGTTGGCGTACAGCGGCAGGATCATGAACGGCAGGTAGGAATAGACGATGCCCACGTACACGGCGAAGTCGGTCTGCAGCATCTGGATCGGCTGGTCGATCAGGCCGAGCGACATGAGCGTGTTGTTGATCAGCCCGTTGTTCTTGAGGATGCCGATCCACGCGTACACGCGCAGCAGGAACGACGTCCAGAACGGCAGGATCACGAGCAGCAGCAGCACGTTGCGCGTCGCCGGGTTGCTGCGCGCGATGGCGTAGGCCATCGGGTAGCCGATCAGCAGGCAGAGGAGCGTCGAGACCGCCGCCACCCAGATCGAGTTGAGGTACGCCTTCCAGTACAGGTTGTCCTCGATCAGGAAAGCGTAGTTCGCGAAATTGAGCTTGATCTGCAGCACGCGCTCCGAGGCCCAGCTGACCACCGGCTGGTACGGCGGCATGGCGATCTGCGCGTCCGAGAACGATATCTTCAGAACGATGACGAACGGGACCAGGAAGAACAGCATCAGCCAGAAGAACGGGATCGAGGCGACCAGCGCCTTGCCGGTGAGGCCCCAGCGCTTGAGCCGCGTCCCGACCGTCGAATGCGCCACCGCCCCGAGCGCATGCTCGAGCCAAACGCTGATCCGCTGGCCGAGCGGGACCGCCGACCCGGAGGCGGTCACTTGAGGACCACCACGGGGCTCGTGGCATCCCAGCGCAGGTACACCTGTTCGTCCCAGGTGACGCGCTCGTCGGCGTGGCGGTACACGTTCGGCTGGGTCACGCGAACGATCTTGCCGGACGGAAGCTTGAGCAGGTAGATCGACAGGTCGCCCATGTAGGCGATGTCGCGCACGGTCGCCGAGGTCCAGTTGTCGCCGCCGTCGGGACGCTCGCGCGAGATGTGCACCTTCTCGGGCCGGATCGCCGCCCACACGGTCGCGCCGGGCGCCGAGCTCACGCCGTGGTCGACGTAGATGGGCTGCTCGAGATCGTCCGACTCGATGCGCACATAGGACGGCTCGTCCTCGACCAGGCGCCCCTCGAACATGTTCACCGAGCCGATGAACTCGGTGACGAAGCGCGAGTTCGGATACTCGTAGATCTCGGTCGGCGTGCCGACCTGCACGATCTCGCCGTGGTTCATGAGCCCGATGCGTGTGGACAGCGTCATCGCCTCCTCCTGGTCGTGCGTGACCACGATGAAGGTGACGCCGAGCGTCTCCTGGATGTTGATGAGCTCGAACTGCGTGTGCTCGCGCAGCTTCTTGTCGAGCGCGGCGAGCGGCTCGTCGAGCAGCAGCAGCTTGGGCTTCTTCACCAGCGCCCGGGCGAGCGCCACGCGCTGGCGCTGGCCGCCGGAGAGCTGGTGGGGCTTGCGCCTGGAGAACTGGCCGAGCTTGACCATCTCGAGCATGTCGCCGACGCGCTTGGTGACCTCGGCCTTCGCGACGCGGTCCTGCTTGAGGCCGAACGCCACGTTCTGCTCCACGGTCATGTGCGGGAACAGCGCGTAGGACTGGAACATCATGTTGACCGGCCGCTCGTAGGGCGGGATCTCGGTCATGTCCACGCCGTCGATGAAGATGCGGCCGGCCGTCGGCCGCTCGAAGCCCGCCAGCATCCTGAGCAGCGTGGTCTTGCCGCAGCCGGAGGCGCCGAGCAGGCAGAAAATCTCCTTCTTGAAGATGTTCAGCGAGACGTCGTCGACTGCGACGAAGTCGCCGAACTTCTTCGTGACCCGCTCGATGCGTACGTAGGGCTGGGCATCGGGATCGTTCCAGGGCTCGAATGCGAGCTTCGGGTCACGGGCAGAGGTGGCCATGGGGCTCCCGGCGTTGTAGTGGTGACTTGGGGTTGTGTCGGTGCGCAGACCGTCGACGTCAGTTGCCGGTAACGAACCGGGTCCAGGCGCGATTGAGCGCGCGAGTGAAGTCGGCCGACTTGGCGAGGTTCGGCTGCAGCCGCTCCTTCACCGCGGGCGTCGGGTAGATGCCCGGGTCGTTGCGCAGGTCCTCGTTCACCTGGTCGAGGGCGGCGAGGTTGGCGGTCGCGTAGTTGACGAAGTTGGAGTTCGCTGCCGCGACCTCGGGCCGCATCAGGAAGTCGATGAAGGCGTGCGCATTGCCGGGGTGGCGCGCATCGGCCGGGATGGCGAGCGTGTCGAACCACATCAGCGCGCCCTCGCGCGGGATCGTGAAGCGGATGTCGATGTCCTTGCCCGCCTCCGCGGCCCGGTCGCGCGCCTGCAGCACGTCGCCGCTGTAGCCGACCGCGATGCAGACCTCGCCATTGGCGAGGTCCTCGATGTACTGGGAACTGTGGATGGTCCGGATGTAGGGCCGCACCTTGAGCAGCGCCTCCTCGGCGAGCTTGAGGTCGTCCTCGGACTGGCTGTTGGGATCCTTGCCGAGCCACAGCAGCACCGTGCCCACCATGTCGGTCGGATCGTCGAGGAACGACACGCCGCAGTCCTTGAACCTCGAGACCACGGCCGGATCGAACACGAGGTTCCACGAGTCGGTCGGCGCGTCGGGCATGATCGCCGCGATCTTTCCGGCGTCGAAGCCGATGCCGGTCGTGCCCCACATGTAGATGACGCCGTGCTCGTTGCCGGGGTCGTGCGCGGCGACGCGCGCCTGCAGGGCGGGATCGAGGTTGCCGAGGTTCGGCAGCAGCGAGCGGTCGAGCTTGCGGAACACGCCCGCCTGGATCTGGCGCTCGAGGAAATAGGCGCTCGGCACCACTACGTCGTAGCCCGACTTGCCCGTCAGCAGCTTGGTCTCGAGCACCTCGTTCGAGTCGAAGACGTCGTAGCTGACCGCGATGCCGGTTTCCTTCTGGAAGGCCTCGATGACTTCCGGGTCGATGTAGTCCGACCAGTTGAAGACGTTGAGGACCTTCGGCTCCGCCGCGGCAACGGCGCCGCCGCCCGACGCCGCGCCGGGGTCCGGCTCCGCCGCCTTGCGCCCGCAGCCGGAAACGGCGAGGGCCGCCAGCAGCATGGCCACGGTCGCGTACATGGCCGCCTGGATGGGTGCTCGCATCGGGGACTCCCTGCGCCGGTCCGTTGGGGCCACCGCTGGGCGGCCGACCCGGGCGAGGTTAGCTCAGCGCCCCTGCAATGTGTAGATCGAGGGCCGCCCGAAAAAAAGAAAGGGCGGCCGGACTCGCGTCCGGCCGCCCCGTCGGAACTTCCTTGCAGAGCGCTACTGGCCCGTGGTGAACCGCGTCCACGAGCGGTTCACGAGGCGCGTGAAGTCGTCGGAAGCCGCGAGGTCCGGGAACAGCTTCGCCTTCACCTCGGCCGGCGGATACACGCCCGGGTCGTTGCGGACCGACTCGTCAACGAGCGGCAGCGAGGCCGCGTTGCCGGTCGCGTAGTTGACGAAGTTGGAGTTCGCGGCCGCCACCTCGGGCTTCATCATGAAGTTGATGAAGGCGTGCGCATTGCTCGGGTGCGGGGCATCGGCCGGGATGGCGTACATGTCGAACCAGATGATGGTGCCTTCCTTCGGCACGCTGAACGCCACCTCGACGCCCTGCCCGGCTTCCGCGGCCCGGTCGCGCGACTGCAGCACGTCGCCGCTCCAGCCCACCGCGAGGCAGATCTCGCCGTTGGCGAGCGCGTCGATGTAGTTCGAGCTGTGGATCATGCGCACGAAGGGCCGGATCGCCATCAGGGCGTCCTCGGCGACCTGCAGGTCGGCGGGATCCTGGCTGTTGGGGTCCTTGCCCTTCCAGGCCAGCACCACCTTGAGCATCTCGGTCGGCGCATCGAGCACGGACACGCCGCAGTCCTTGTACTTCGCGACCTGCGCCGGGTCGAGGATGAGATTCCAGCTGTCGACCGGCGCGTTCGGGTCGATCGCCTTGACCTTGCCCACGTTGTAGCCGATGCCGGTGGTGCCCCACATGTGGTTCACCGAGTACTCGTTGCCCGGATCGTGGAGGGCGACGCGCTCGAGGATCTCGGGATCGAGGTTGCTCCAGTTCGTCAGCAGCGAGCGGTCGAGCTTGCGGAACACGCCGGCCTTGATCTGCCGCTCCATGAAGGCGGCGCCCGGGACCACCACGTCGTAGCCGGTCTTGCCCGCGAGCAGCTTGGTCTCGAGCACCTCGTTCGAGTCGAACACGTCGTAGTTCACCTTGATGCCGGTCTCGGCGGTGAACTGCTCGACGGTCGCTGGGTCGATGTAGTCGGACCAGTTGTAGACGTTGACCACCTTCTCCTCGGCGGCCGGCGCGGCAGGCGCCTGCGCGGCCTCGGTGGAGGCGGCCTGCTCGGGCTTCTTGCCGCACGCGACCAGCGTGGATGCGGCGAGGAGGCCGACGAGACCTGCGCGAATGCTGATGCTCATGATCTTGGATTCCTCTGGTGGTGGAGCCGGGCGCGGGGGCGTCCCCCGCGGCGGAAGCGCGAGTTTACAGCTCAGACGGGGCCGGTTAAATGCGCCCTTCGGCCCGGCAGCGCTCGAGCGTCAGGTCGAGGCAGCGCCAGGCTTTCTCGGCGAGCTCATCCACCTGCTCCCGGCTGATCACCAGCGGCGGGGAGATGATCATGGTGTCGCGCACGGCGCGCATGATCAGGCCGTTCTGGAAGCAGAAGTCGCGGCAGATCGTCCCGACCTCGCCGCGCTTGTCGAAGAAGCGCCGCGAGCCCTTGTCCCGCACCAGCTCGAGGGCGCCGATCAGCCCCACCGAGCGTGCCTCGCCCACCAGCGGGTGTTCCGCCAGCTGGCGCCACTTGGCGGCGAGGTAGGGTCCCATCTCGTCGCGGGTGCGGGCCACGAGGTTCTCCTGCTGGATCAGCGTCAGGTTGACGCTCGCGACGGCGCAGGCCACCGGGTGTCCCGAGTAGGTGTAGCCGTGGGCGAACTCACCGCCCTTGTCGATCAGCACGTCCGCGACGCGGTCGGCGACCAGCACGCCGCCGATCGGCAGGTAGCCCGACGACAGCCCCTTGGCCACGGTCATCAGGTCGGGGC
>Ga0105097_10000465_pt1 | contig 18439 bp, 13 predicted proteins | sample PPLLak12cMay2015_FD_87035 | JGI IMG/M metagenome (GOLD analysis project Ga0105097, IMG submission 87035) | Freshwater sediment microbial communities from Prairie Pothole Lake near Jamestown, North Dakota, USA - PPLs Lake P7 Core (1) Depth... | ecosystem: Environmental > Aquatic > Freshwater >...
CCAGCATCAGCGTGGCCGCGCCCTGGCTGCGGCGCACGAAGCTCAGCACGCTGTGCGCGGCATCGCTGTGCGAGACCCACTCGAAGCCGTCGGCGCTGAAGTCGCGCTGGTGCAGCGAGGCGCAGTCGCGATGCAGGTGGTTCAGGTCGCGCACCAGCGCCTGCATGCCGGCGTGCAGCGGGTCGTTGTTGAGATGCCAGTCGAGGCTTCGGTCGTGGTCCCACTCGCGCTCCTGCGCGAATTCGTTGCCCATGAACAGCAGCTTCTTGCCCGGGTGGCCGAACATGAAGCCGTAGTAGGCGCGCAGGTTGGCGAACTTCTGCCAGCGGTCGCCGGGCATCTTGTTCAGCATCGAGCCCTTGCCGTGCACGACCTCATCGTGCGACAGCGGCAGCACGAAGTTCTCGTTGAAAGCGTACATAAGTCCGAAGCTCATCTCGCCGTGGTGGTACTTGCGGTGCGCCGGGTCGCGCGAGATGTACGTCAGCGTGTCGTGCATCCAGCCCATGTTCCACTTGTAGTGGAAGCCCAGGCCACCGGCATAGGTGGGGCGCGACACTGCCGGGAAGGCGGTCGATTCCTCGGCCAGCGTCACCGCCTGCGGCCGCTGCACACCGACCACCTCGTTGGCGCGCTTGACGAAGGCGATGGCCTCCAGGTTCTCGCGCCCGCCATAGGCATTGGGCACCCATTCGCCGGGCTTGCGGCTGTAGTCTCGGTACAGCATCGACGCCACCGCGTCGACGCGCAGGCCGTCGACGTCATAGCGCTCCAGCCAGTACAGCGCGCTGCCGACCAGGAAGTTCTGCACTTCGGTGCGGCCGAAGTTGTAGATCAGCGTGTTCCAGTCGTTGTGGAAGCCCTCGCGCGGGTCGGCGTATTCGTACAGCGGCGTACCGTCGAAGCGGGCCAGGCCGTGTTCGTCGGTGGGGAAGTGTGCCGGCACCCAGTCGAGCAGCACGCCCAGGCCGGCGGCGTGTGCACGTGCTACGAAGCGGGCGAATCCTTCGGGCGAGCCGAAGCGCGCCGTCGGCGCATACAGGCCCAGTGTCTGGTAGCCCCAGGAGCCGTCGAACGGGTGTTCGGTGACGGGCAGCAGCTCCAGGTGGGTGAAGCCCATCCAGGCGGCATAGGACACCAGCTCGTCGGCCAGTTCGTCCCAGTTCAGCCAGCGGTTGCCCTGCTCGACCTTGCGTCGCCACGAGCCCAGGTGCACCTCGTAGATGCTCATCGGCGCGTCCAGCGCATTGGCGCGCTGGCGTTGCGCCGAAGCCGGCCGCAGCGGCGGCAACGGGGCCACCACGCTGGCAGTGGCCGGGCGCAGTTCGGCCTGGCGCGCGTACGGGTCTACCTTCTGCGGCAGCAGCTCGCCGTCGCGCGACAGCAGCTCGAACTTGTAGCGCGCCCCCTCGGCCACGTCGGGCAGGAAGATCTCCCAGACGCCACATTCGCGGCGCAGCCGCATCGGGTGACGGCGGCCGTCCCAGAAGTTGAAGTCGCCGACCACGCTGACGCGCATCGCGTTCGGCGCCCACACCGCGAAGCTGCAGCCGACCACGCCTTCGTGCGTGCGCGGCGTGGCGCCGAGGATCTCGAAGGGCCGCAGGTGCGAGCCTTCGCCCAGCAGCCAGGCGTCCATTTCGCCCAGCACCGGGCCGAAGCGGTAGGGGTCGTCGAACAGCGTGCCGTGGCCGTCGGCCCAGATCACCTGCAACCGGTAGTCGACTCTGCCGGGCAGCGCGCCTTCGAACAGGCCGGTGGCGTCGCGCGGCTGCAGGGCGGCCAGCCACTCGCCGCTGCCTGCCGCCACCGCCACGACCTGTGCCGCGCCGGGCAGGAAGGCCGCCAGCCAGGCGCTGCCGTCGGGCCGAGCGTGCGGGCCGAGCACGGCGAACGGGTCGGTGTGCCGGCCCTGGCAGATCCTCTGGACATCGCGTTCGGCGAGCATGGGCTCAGTACCGGCCCGGCTGCGGTTGCAGCTTCCAGATTTCGCGTGCGTACTCGCGGATCGTTCGGTCGGACGAGAACATGCCCATGCCGGCGACATTGAGCACGGCCGCACGTGCCCAGGCCTGCGGCTCGCGGAACAGCGCGTCGACACGGGCCTGGGCTTCAAGGTAGGCGTCGTAGTCGGCCAGCAGCTGGTAGTGGTCGCCGCCCCAAAGCAGTGCGTCGACCACGCCGCGGTAGCGCGCCGGCTCGTGCGGCGAGAACGCACCGCCGCCGATGGCCTGCAGCACCGCCTGCAACCGTGGGTGGCTGTCGTGGATGCGCAGCGGCTGGTAGCCGATTTCGCGCAGCGCGGCGACCTCGTGCGCGCGATGGCCGAAGATGAAGATGTTGGCGTCGCCGACGCACTGGCGGATCTCGATGTTGGCGCCGTCGTCCGTGCCGATGGTCAGCGCGCCGTTCAACGCCAGCTTCATGTTGCCGGTGCCCGAGGCTTCGGTGCCGGCGGTGGAGATCTGCTCCGACAGGTCGGCGCCGGGCATGATGACTTCGGCCACCGACACGCCGTAGTTCGGCACGAACACCACCTTCAGCCGGCCGTTCAGGCGCGCGTCGTGATTGATCACCTGGCCCACGTCGTGGATCAGCCGGATGATCTGCTTGGCCATGTGGTAGCTGGATGCGGCCTTGCCAGCGAAGATCACCGTGCGCGGCACCCAGTCGCGCTGCGGGTCGGCCAGCATGTCGTGGTAGCGCGTCACCACGTGCAGCAGGTTGAGCAGTTGGCGCTTGTATTCGTGGATGCGCTTGACCTGCACGTCGAACATGCTGTCTGGGCTGACTTGCAGGTCCAGCACGCGCGCAATGTGGTCGGCCAGTCGCTGCTTGTTGGCGCGTTTGACGGCCAGGAACTCATCGAGGAAGCCGTGGTCGTCGGCCAGCGGATGCAGTCGGCGCAGGTGGTCCAGGTCGAGCCGCCAGGAGCTGCCAATGTGCCGGTCGATCAGCTGCGTCAGCCCCGGGTTGGAATGGGCCAGCCAGCGTCGCGGTGTCACGCCATTGGTCATGTTGGTGAAGCGCGCCGGCCACAGGCTGGCGAAATCGGCAAAGATGGTCTTGACCAGCAGCTCCGAGTGCAGCGCCGAGACGCCGTTCACCTTGTGGCTGCCGACGATCGACAGGTGCGCCATGCGCACGCGGCGCTCGCCCGATTCGTCGATGAGCGACAACCGGCGCAGGAACTGGCCATCGCCAGGCCGTTGCGCCGCAGCCATGTCCAGGAAGTCCTGATTGACGTGCAGGATGATCTCCAGGTGCCGTGGCAGCACATGCTGCATCAGCGCCACCGACCAGGTTTCCAGCGCCTCGGGCATCAGCGTGTGGTTGGTGTAGCTGAAGACCTGCTGCGTCAGCGTCCAGGCATCCGCCCAACGCATGCCGTGCTCGTCGCACAGCAGCCGCATCAGCTCGGCCACGCCGATGGCCGGGTGGGTGTCGTTCAGGTGGATGGCCACCTTGTCCGCCAGGTTGTCCAGCCGGCCGTGCTCGCGCAGGTGCCGGGCCACGATGTCCTGGATCGACGCACTGGTGAAGAAGTACTCCTGGCGCAGCCGCAGCTCGCGACCGGCCGGCGTGCTGTCGTTCGGGTACAGCACCCAGGAAATGTTCTCGAACTCGTTCTTGACCTCGGCGGCGCGCGCATAGTCGCCGCTGTTGAAGGCATGCAGGTCGATGTGCTCCGGCGCCGCAGCGCGCCACAGCCGCAACGTGCTGACATGGGTGGTGCCGTGGCCGGGCACGACCATGTCATAGGCCTTGGCATCGACCTCGGCCGCCGGGATCCAGCGCGGCTGGCCGCTGCTGTGATCCACATGCCCACCGAAGCGCACCGGGAAGTGCAGGCCGCGGCGCGGGAACTCCCAGGGCGAGCCGTCGCCCAGCCAGGAGTCCGGGTGCTCGACCTGGCGGCCTTCGACGATCGCCTGCGAGAACATGCCGTATTCGTAGCGGATGCCGTAGCCGAAGGACGGCAGGCCCAGCGTGGCCATCGAATCCAGGAAACAGGCTGCCAGCCGGCCCAGGCCGCCGTTGCCCAGGGCGGCGTCGGCCTCGTGCTGCTCGACGTCCTCGAGCTTCTTCGCCTGCTGCGCCAGCGCCGCGGCGGCCTGGCCCTGCAGGTCGAGGGCGGCCAGTGCATTGCCCAGCGTTCGCCCCATCAGGAATTCCATCGACAGGTAGCACACGCGCCGGCTGCCGCGCTGCGCCGCCTGCGTGGCCACCCAGCGCTGCGAAAGTTGCTCGCGGGCCAGTTGGGCCACGCCGGCCATCAGGTCGGCTGCAGAGGCATCGGCGGGCGCAACGCCGACATGGTCGAGCAATTGGCGCTCCAGTTCGGCGCCCAGCGGGTTCACATCGGCAAGGTTCATGGTCGGTCAGGCCCTTCGGGGCATAGATGCTAGCTGCGCCGCACAGTATCGCCTCGGTGGCGCCAGGTGCGGCAAGCAGGACGCGTACCCGGTGTGCCGAACTTGCGCCGGAGTTGAGCATTTGGCCTGCTCAGGGTCTGGCCCGGTTCGGAGCCCGCCGCCATCTGGCCGACAATAGTGCAGCGTCGGCAGCTGCCGCCGGCGCGCAACAGGAAACCCGGGGCGATGAATTCCAACTACCTAGCGCAAACTCTCGATCTGCCCAAGCGCACGGTGGCGCTGGTGCTGGCCGGCGGCCGCGGCAGTCGGCTGCACAACTTGACGGACAGCCGGGCCAAGCCTGCGGTGTATTTCGGTGGCAAGTTCCGCATCATCGATTTCGCCCTGTCCAACTGCCTGAACTCGGGCATCCGGCGCATCGGCGTGATCACCCAGTACAAGAGCCACAGCCTGCTGCGGCACCTGCAGCGCGGCTGGGCCTTCATGAAGACCGAGATGAACGAGTTCGTCGATCTGCTGCCTGCGCAGCAGCGCGTCGACGAGGAGAGCTGGTATCGCGGCACCGCCGATGCGGTGTCGCAGAACCAGGACATCCTGGACGGATATCACGCCGAATACGTGGTGGTGCTGGCCGGCGACCATGTCTACAAGATGAACTATGCGCTGATGCTGGCCGACCACTCGGCGCTGGGGCGTCCCTGCACGGTCGGCTGCATCGAGGTGCCTCGCAGCGAGGCCAGCGCCTTCGGCGTGATGGCGGTGGACGAGCGCCGCAACATCATCGATTTCGTCGAGAAGCCGGCCAACCCGCCGGCCATGCCGGGCAAGCCCGAGGTCTCGCTGGCCAGCATGGGCATCTACATCTTCGACGCGAAGTTCCTGTATGCCGAGCTCAAGCGCGACATGGCCGACCCTAATTCCAGCCACGACTTCGGCAAGGACATCATCCCCCGCGCGGTGCGCGAGGGCAACGCGGTGGCGCACCCGTTCGCGCTGAGCTGCGTGGGCACCAAGCCCGGACAGGAGCCGTACTGGCGCGACGTGGGCACGATCGACGCCTACTGGGATGCCAACATCGACCTGACGGCCACCGACCCGCTGCTCAACATGTACGACACGCAGTGGCCGATCCTGACCTACCAGCCGCAACTGCCGCCGGCGAAGTTCGTGCACAACCAGGAGGACCGGCGCGGCATGGCCATCGAATCGCTGGTCTCTGGCGGCTGCATCATCTCCGGCCGCGTCTTCCGCTCGGTGCTGTTCTCCAGCGTGCGCGTGCATTCGTATTCGCTGGTCAACTGGTCGGTGCTGCTTCCACTGGTGGAAGTGGGTCGCGGCGTGCGCCTGAACCGTGTGGTCGTCGACCGCGGCTGCGTGCTGCCCGACGGCATGGTCATCGGCGAGGACCCGGCCGAGGACGCGCGCCGCTTCTATCGCACCGCCAACGGCATCACCCTGGTCACGCCGGCCATGCTCGAAGCGCTGGTCTGAGCCTGCATCGATGAAGGTCTTGCAAGTCGGTGCGGAGATCTATCCGCTGATCAAGACCGGCGGGCTGGCCGATGTACTGGGGGCGCTGCCGCAGGCGCTGTGCAGCCAGGGGGCCGACCTGCGGCTGTTGCTGCCGGGGCTGCCGGGCATCATCGATGCAGTGCTGCATGCCAAGAAGGTATGCCAGATCGGCCCGGTCTTCGGTGCCGCCAGCGTGACGCTGATGCGTGCGCAGATGCCCTATACCCGGGTGCCGGCCTACGTCATCGATGCACCCTTCCTGTATCGCCGCGGCGGCGGCCCCTACCAGGACCGGCATGGCGCCGAATGGGCCGACAACCTGCAGCGCTTCGGCCTGCTCGGCTGGGTGGCGGCACAACTGGCGCAAGGTCAGCTCGACCCGGACTGGCATGCCGCGGTGGTGCATGCCCACGACTGGCATGCGGCCATGAGCTGCGCCTACCTGCATGCCCACCCGGCAGGCGAGGCGGCATCGGTGTTCACCGTGCACAACCTGGCCTTCCAGGGCCTGTTCCCGCACGACGACTGGTCCCTGTTGGGGCTTTCGTCGCGCTACATGTCGCCGTCGGCACTGGAGTTCCACGGCCAGCTGTCCTTCATGAAGGCCGGGCTGAAGTTTGCCGACCGCGTTACCACCGTCAGCCCGACCTATGCCCGCGAGATCGCGACGGCGGAATTCGGCGTCGGACTGGAAGGCGTGATCCGCGGCCGTGGCGCCGATGTGTCGGGCATCCTCAACGGCATCGACGCGCGGGTGTGGGATCCGGCCACCGACAGCGCGCTGCCGCAGGGATACAGCGCCACACAACTGCAGGGCAAGGCCGTGTGCAAGGTAGCGCTGCAGCAGCATTTCGGCCTGGCCGCCGAACCGCAGACGCCGCTGCTTGGCGTGGTGTCGAGGCTGACCTCGCAGAAGGGCCTGGACCTGGTGTTGTCGGTGCTGCCGGAAGTCATTCGGATGGGCGGGCAGCTGGTGGTGCAGGGCACCGGTGAGCCTTCGCTGGAAGCGGCCTTCCGCATGGCCGCCGGCGCGCATCCGGGGCGCGTGGGCGTGCTGCTGGGCTACGACGAGATCGGAGCACACCGGCTGATTGCCGGCGCCGACATGATCCTGGTGCCGTCGCGCTTCGAGCCCTGCGGATTGACGCAGATGTACGGCCTGCGCTATGGCACCATACCCATCGTGAGGCGCGTAGGCGGGCTGGCCGACACTGTGCGCGACGTGGGCCACGGAGATTCGGCCGCGGCGCTTGGTAATGGCTTTGTCTTCGACGCCGCTCAACCACCGGCGTTGCAGGACGCGATCGCCCGTGCCTTCGACCTCTATCGCAAGCGGCAGGCCTGGGTCGAGCTAATGCAGCAGGGCATGGGCGAGAACCTGTCCTGGGACGGTCCGGCGAAGCAGTACATGGCCCTGTACGAGCACGTCGTCAGCGAGCATGGCGACGCCCGGCGCAAGGACTTCGACTGACTGGTCCAAACCGGGCGCCGCGGTTATCGAGCAGCGCGCAGGCCTGCAAGCGCATGAGTTCGTGGGCTTGATGGTTTACCGGGCGACTGGTTGGCGTTCGGCGGAGCATGCAAAGCGTGCGTGGGGTCACCCAAGGTGGGGGGTTGTAGGACTCCGCCCGGCAACTACCATTGGCATCAAATGGGCTAGTGCATCAATGGCCATGAACATACGCAATACAAGACAGATCCTGAGTCGGTGGATCTGGCGTGACAGCCAGGGCGAATCCATGGGCAAGTGGGCTGAGCTGGATGCGCCGAGCGCGCCGTCCCCCGCTGCCAACCTGCCAGAGGTCCACTCGGGCGGCTGGGTCGGTTCGTCGTTCGATCTGTTGAGCGGCGTCGATGTCAGCGACAACCCGGACACCATTCCCAGCGAGCTTTACGACGAGTTGTTTGCGGAGCGGATTACCCCTCCTGGGTCGGGCGAGTAACGCGAGGCAAATTCGCTTGCCGGCGTTCTCTGAAGGTCTGCTTGGGTAGACCAAACTTTGGAGCGTCGTCAAGATCATCGGCGCTAGGCATTGCCATCGCAAGGTTATGTCCCGATTGGCCGCGGCAGGTGCCCCCAAATGTGCCCCCAACGCACTATGGTTGCTGGCGACTGGGTTCGACCGAGCCATCCGGCATTGTGTTGAGCCGCTTCCAGGTCATTCTGTCGCAACAGTTCTAGAGGTGGTCTAGAGGCCGCCAGATGACGCCCCCAAATTTGCCGGATTGGCCTGAACCACGGACTTGCAGTCCCTGGGGATGGGATCTCCTGGCATTTCCTGAGACAGCCGCGCCAGAAAAAGTCTTTACATATCAAGCATTTACGTACAAAGTTATCTCAAGCCGGCTCATGCCATGCCAGCGGAAACTGGCACCAGACTGGCACCAGACTGGCACCAGGATCGAACGGGATCGACTACGGACTATGGCCGCCGCTCAGACCTCAGGCGCTGCGGCGGCCATCAAATCGCTGGAGGGCGGCACCTTCGTCACCCTGCATAGCCGGCTCGACCGTGGCGGCGCATTGCAGGCCCGCAAGCTGAGCAGCGGGGCGGTCCAGCTGTACTGGCGCTATTCGCTGGCCGGCAAGACCAGCCGCGAGCCCATCTGGGTCTACGACCCGTCGGCGCCGCCGAAGAAGTTGCAACCGACTGCGCGTGGCTATGGCAAAGCGGCGGCGCTGGAGAAGTGCCGGGTGCTGGCCGAGGTCCACGCCGCTCGCGCCCACAGCGGCGGCCTGCGCAAAGCCAAGGTCGAGGAGCGCAAGACCTTCCTTGCCCAGAAGACGGCCGAGGTCGAGAAATCGACGCGCACCCTGTCCAAGTTGATGGATCCCTATGTCGCGCATCTCAAGACCCAGAGCCAACACAGCGTTGCTGCCCTCATGCGTCGTGCCGCCGCTCTGGGCTTTAACGTCACGCCAATGTCGGCCGCCTCGTGAAAACCGATGTCACCAGAATTGTTTCTCAAGAGGACATCGGATGTGCCGGACATCTGTCGCCGGCCGGCGGCTAGACCAGGGATCCTCGAGGACCAGCGTCAGTTGACCGGCATCACATTTTGGGATGACAGGTTTCGGGCTGCGAGTGCGGCAGATCGGCTGTCAAGGTCCGACCCAAACCCGAAGTTCGAATCGCGCAGTTCCCCGCTCCAAAGCTGCCGGTCGCGCTGGACTCCGCTACCGCGAAGGCCCCAACATGGGGGCCGCCTCCGGCCCTTGCGGGGGCTAGGAGAAAGAACGTCCGCACAGCCAAACAGACAACCAGTCATATCGTATCGGTCCGACTCAGACCAACCGGCCTCCTCGAACGCAGGTGCGGTTCAGGTCGTTCTGAGTGACCGGCATGTTGTACGCGGCCCGATACCGCGTCGATGCGCTGAGACACACTCACACGGGGATATTCGCAGTTCCCCTTCCACGTTCATCCGCGTACTGCGATGCAGCCGATGCCAATGACAATCGACAATCCCGAGATCCCGCAAAGACTGCCGCGCGGATGCAAAGGGAGCGAGCATTCCATGACGATGATCATCAATAACGTCGCCTACCAGAGGGGTCGACGCGTGGGCGATATCAGCATCGACGACATCAGTAACGTCGTCAAACAGCCCGAAACGTTCGTCTGGCTCAGCCTGCATCAACCAGATGACGCGCTACTGATGAGGGTTCAAGAAGAGTTCGGTCTCCACGAGCTTTCCATTGAAGACGCGCGCGAGGCTAGCCAACGACCCAAGATCGAGGCCGACGGCGAATCCTTGTTCATCGTGCTGAAGACAGCACAGTTGGAGCAAGGCCAGGTCGTCTACGGCGAGACACATCTCTTCGTCGGTTCGAACTTCCTGGTGTCGGTCAGACACGGTGCCGCTTCGAGCGATGCGCAAGTCCGCGAGCGCTGCGAGAAAGCCACGAACCTGCTTGCCAAGGGTCCGGGCTTTGCGCTGTACGCTGTGCTGGACTTCGTGGTCGACAACTACCTGCCCGTTGTCGCGCAGCTCGAGAAGGACTTCGACGCGATCGAAACGGACATCTTCAAGGACCGTTTCGACAAACTGATCATTGAACGGCTGTACGGCCTGAAGCGGCAGCTGCTGGAACTGCGCAACGCGGCACTGCCCGTGGCCGACATCAGTGCCGAGCTGATGCGCTTTCACGAAGATTTGATCCCGAAAGAACTTCGCGCCTATTTCCGGGACGTTCAAGACCATGTGTCGCGACTGGTAGGCTTGGTCGATGGCATGCGCGAGATGTTGACCACCGCCATGCAAGTGAACCTCGCGCTGGTTGGCCACAACCAGAACGAAGTAGTCAAGCGCCTGGCCGGCTGGGGTGCCATACTGGCCATGCCGACGGTCATCTTCAGCCTGTATGGCATGAACTTCGCGTGGATGCCGGAGCTAGCGTGGAAGCCCGGATACCCTCTGGCTGTGGTCGCAACGCTTCTGGGCTGCATCTACATTCACCGCCGCTTGCGACGGGCCGGTTGGGTTTAGACATGAAGGCTGCACTTGAGAAACAACTCTGGTGACGTCGGTTTTCATGAGGCGGCCGACATTGGCGTGACGTTAAAGCCCAGAGCGGCGGCACGACGCATGAGGGCTGTCCTGCGCCAGCGCCAGCTGCGTGCCGCTGGCGCTGAACAAGCCCAGGCCCAGCGCGTCGGGCCACTGCATGGCGCGCTCGGTGGGCTCGACGTGGCGCGCGTGCAGCACGAACATCGCGGCGATGCAAAGCGCCAGCAGCGCCCACAGCCAGGCGGCATGTTCCACCCAGAAGAAGGGCCGACGGTCGAGCAGCACGTCGCGCAGCGTGCCGCCGCCGAAGGCGGTGAGCCCAGCGACCACGCACACGCCCACCGCATCCAGCCGCTTGCGCGCCGCTTCGAGCAGGCCGGATAGCGCGAACGCGATGGTGGCCAGGGCCTCCGCCGCGGTCAGCAACAGCGCATACAGCGGCGTGTCGGGCATGGCGGCGGCGCTCACAGCACGCGGCCGACCACGGCCAGCACGAACTCCAGGGTCCCCAGCGCCAGGTTCAGCGCCACGCGCAGGCGGATGCCGTTCAGCTGGGCCGCGGCGACGGGCCATTCGTGCGCGGCCACCGCGCGCTGCAGCCGTGGGTAGGCGGCAAAGCGGATGTGGCCGTACACCGCCATCATCGCCAGGCCGATGCCGAACATCGCGTGCACGCTCCAATGTGCCGCGGCAAGACCGCCGCTGCCCAGCATCATGGCCAGGCCGGTGAGCAGCAGTACCGGCACCGCCACGCTGACCCAGGCGAAGAAGCGCCCGAGCGCCGCGGCCATGAAGGGCAGGCGCAGCGGCGGGTGAAGTGTCTGCACGGCGGCCGGGCGCACCGCGAAGTGCATCACCGCCATGCCGCCCACCCACAGCGTGGCGGCCAGCAGGTGCAGGCAGAGCAAGGTGGCATGAAGCATCGGCGTCGTCGGGTGGTGGATGCGTCCGCAGTGTCGCACCGTGGCGCGTGAGATGCCGTTGCCGTGCCGCACCTGCAGGCGCACAGCGCGTGGGCCCGTAGAACTACGGAGCGGGTTTGCCCTGGGTCAGGCTGGTGCAGACTGTGGGCTTCCAACCGGAGGCGTCACCCGATGCGGATCACCGAGCTGAAGGTCCATGTGCTGAAGAGCCCCCTGGCCGAGCCCTTCGCGTTTTCGCAGGGCTGGGTGCGCCAGCGCTGCGCCACGCTGGTGGAACTGACCACCGACGAGGGCCTGGTCGGCTGGGGCGAGGCCTTCGCGCAGGGGCTGGAGCCGCCGGAGATTGCCGCCGCGGCCATCGAGCATGGGCTGAAGCCGCTGGTGCTGGGCGAGAACCCGCTGGACACCGAGGTGCTTTGGCATCGCATGTACCACCGCACCCGCGACTACGGCCGCAAGGGCTCGGTCATCGCAGCCCTCAGCGCGGTGGACACGGCGCTGTGGGACATCGCCGGCAAGGCCCACGGACTGCCGGTGTACCAGCTGCTGGGCGGCGCCTTCCGCCGCCGCGTGCAGCCCTATGCCACCGGCTTTTACCGCATCCAGGGTCAGGGCGAGGCGGCGCGCCTGGCCGACGAGGCGCTGCGCCACCTGGACGCCGGCTTCACGCTGATGAAGGTGAAGTTGGGCTATGGCGTCGACGACGACATTGCCTGCATGCAGGCCATCGGCAAGGCGCTGCAGGGCAAGCCGGTGCGGCTGATGGTGGACACCAACCATGCCTATGGCCGCGCCGAGGCGCTGCGCCTGGGCCGCGCGCTGGCCGAGTTCGACCTGCGCTGGTACGAAGAGCCGGTGGCCCCCGAGGACCGGCAGGGCTATGTCGAGATGCGCCGCCAATTGACGATGCCCATTGCCGGCGGCGAGAACGAGCACACGCTGTTCGGTTTTGCCGAACTGCTGGGCGCCGGCTGCGTCGACGTGGCCCAGCCCGACATCGGCTCCTGCGGCGGCCTCAGTGCTGGGCGGCACATCGCCGCGCTGGCGCAGGCCCACGGCGTGATGGTGAACCCGCATGTCTGGGGATCGGCCGTCGCGCAGGCCGCGGCCCTTCAATACATCGCCGCGCTGCCGGTGGCGCATCACTCGCTGTTTGCGACCGAGCCCGTGCTGGAGTACGACCGCTCGTCGCATCCGTTCCGGCAGCAACTGGTGACCCGGCCGCTGCAGATGGTCGACGGCTGGGTGGAGGTGCCCGACGCCCCTGGGCTGGGGGTGGAGGTCGATCGGGGCGTGTTGGAGCGGTATCGGAGCTGACCCGGATTCGTGCCTGGCAATCGACCAGCTGGCCGAAGGTTCGCTAGCGGGTCGGCACGGGTTGAACGGCCGCCAAGTCAATCTGCGCGGCCGCCTGGGCGCACCGCCTCGATCACCGGCAGTGGGCTCAAGGCTAGGCGATCGTGTCCTGCGCTAGCATGGGCCTGTGACCGAAGGGCCCGCTGCCGGCGCAAGCGCTTGCGGCCAGCCTGCCAGGCGCCTGGTCCATGACCGGCGGCACAGACCGCGGAAGGCGAAGCAAGAAGGGGGCGTTGATGGACGTCGATGCAATGCGGCAGGGCATGGCAGCGGGCGAGTTCTTCCTCGAGTACTTGCCCGTGGTCTCGTTGGCCGACGGCCGCTGCATCGGCGGCGAGGCGCTCGCGCGCTGGCGCCGACCGTCTGGCGTCGTGATGCCCAACGATTTCGTTCCGCTTGCCGAGGGCACCCCGTTTTCCGGCGAGTTGTGCTACTGGGTGATCGAGACCGCTGCATCCGAGCTGGCAGGGTGGCTGCGTTCCAACCCGCACTGCAGCCTGAGCATCAACGTGTCTCCGGAGATTCTGGGACGAGGCGGTATCCGCTATGCCGCAGACAAGTCCGGGCTGTCGGATCTGTTCCCGCAGCTGATCCTGGAAATCACCGAACGCGGCGTTCCCGACATCATCGGCCTCAAGGCGCTGGACGACTATTCCCGCTGGGGCATGCGCATCGCAGTCGACGATGTCAGCCGCGTCGGCGGCGCCAACCTGGCCGTGCTCAGCCGGGCTCCGCTCAGCGTGATCAAGATCGATGCCGCGCTGGTCGCCGAAGTTCAGCCTGAGGGATCCCTGCCCGAGTGGCTGGAAGGCGTGGCGGCGCTGATTCTCAACGCTGGGCTGATGGTGATCGCCGAAGGCGTCGAGACCGAGCAGCAGGCGCTGGCGCTGCGCGCCGCGGGCGTCCAGGCGGCGCAAGGCCACTTCTTCTCCAGGTCAATTCCGGCGCAGGCCTTCATGGCCTTCAGCCGCCAGGCGCGCCCGGTCGGGACGCGGTCCGCGCCGCGGTGATGCGCGCCTGCCGCAGCCCGTGCTGCGAGCCGGCGCGCGTGCCGCCGCGGCGGTCGGCGTGAATGCCGGCGGCCAGGCGACCACGGACACCGGCAGGACATCGCCACCGACGGTGTGGCAGTGCGCCTGTTGCCGGAGTCCCTGCGCGGCCCGGGCAACCGCCTGCAGGTCGGCGACGCCATGCTGAGGGATCCTGAGCGGCAATCTGCAGCTGTAGGCCTTGTCGATCGAAGCAACCTGTCGCCTCGTGACAGTTGCCCACGACCTGGTCGCCACCATGGTCACGCCGGCCGAGGCGCAGGCCTGCAAGTCGATGCTCGTGTGCGTGGCCGAGCAGGCCGCGCGGTTCCCGCGGTTGCCGCGGTGTCGACCTGCGTCGCGGGTCGAGGTGGGCTGCAGGTCGACGTCGAGATGGGGTGACGGACAATCCAGCCGCGTCACCGCATCAGTCCAGCGTGATGCCGTTGTCGCGGATGATCGGGCCCCAGCGCTTGGCCTCCGCGCGCGCAAAGGCGCGGAACTGCTCCGGCGTTCCGGGCATCGGCTGCATGCCGAAGTCGAGGAAGCGCTTTAGCACGGTGGTGTTGGCCAGCGCCTTGTTCAGCTCGGCATTCAGCCGCTGCACGGTGGCCGGCGGCATGCCGGCCGGTCCCAGCAGGCCCTGGAAGGCGAAGACCTCGACCTCGCGCACGTTCTCCTCGATCAGCGTGGGCACGCCGGGTAGCAGCGCGGTGCGCTCCGTGCCGCCGTAGGCAATGGCGCGCACCTTGCCGCCCTGGATGGTGGTCAGGCCAGAGGCCAGGTCCAGGAACATGACCGGCACCTGGCCGGCCATCACGTCCTGCATCGCCGGTGCCGCGCCGCGGTAGGGGATGTGCACGAGGAAGGTCTTGGTGCGGTGCTTGAACATCTCCATCGCCAAGTGGTGCGGCGAGCCGTTGCCCGGCGACGCATAGTTCACCTTGCCCGGGTTGGCGCGCACGTAGGCCATGAACTCCTTGAAGTTCTTGGCCGGAAAGTCCGGGTGCACCACCAGCGCCAGCGGGAACTTGCCGATGCCGCCGATGTAGCTGAAGTCCTTGTCCGGGTCCACCGGCAGCTTCTTGAACAGGTGCTCGTTGAAGGCCATCAGCGCGTTGTCGGCCTGCAGCACGGTGCGGCCGTCGGGTGCGGCGCGGGCCACGTCCTGCGCCGCGATGTTGGTAGATGCGCCGGGCCTGTTCTCGACCACGATGCTCATGCCCAGCGTCGTGCGCATGGTCTCGGCCAGCGTGCGCGCCAGCACGTCGGTGCCGCCGCCGGGCGGGTAGGGCACCACCCAGCGCAGCGTGTTGGCCTGCGCGCCGGCGGTCCAGTGCGGCAGCAGCAGGGTGGCGCCAGCAGTGGCAGCCAGGAAGGTGCGGCGTGAGGTCAAGGCGTGTCTCCTTCGGGCTGTGGGTTCAGTAGGTGGCGTTTGCTGCGGACAGCGAGGGCTCGGGCAGGTTCTTCAGCGCGGCGTCGATGGCGGCGCCGGCAGCGGCCTCGTCGCCGAGCCGTTCGCACAACAGCAGTGCCAGGCGCGCAAGGAACAACGTCTCGCGCGATGTGCCGGCCTCGCTGACGCCCTGCGCCAGCCGAGTGTAGAGCCGGTCGCGGGCGCTCCCGGTGCCGGGCGGCGGCGGTGCATCGAGGGCGGCGCCGTCCAGAGCCTGCGCGCGGCGCAGCGAGGCCTGCAGTGCGGCGGCGCTGCACTGCTTCCAGCGCGCAGCCACATGGCCGTCGGGGCGCAACAGGTAGGCGCAGCCGTCGGCGCCGTCGAACTCTCGCGCCAGCCGGCGGTCGGCATCGATCAGTGCCTGCGGCGAGTCGGCATCGGCCTGCGCCAGGACCGGCACCACGCGCAGTCCTTGGTGCGCCGACCATGCCGGCGGCACGCCGAAGTGCAGCAGCACGAAGCCGGGTCCTACCACCTCGGTGACATGACCCACCGCTCCGGCCACCGGCACCTCGGGCAGCACCTCGCCGGGCCGCGGCCCGGCCTGCCACGCCTGCGCATCCGGCGTGCACAGCGACGACGCGGTGTAGGACACCGCGGCGGTCTGGCGCGGGTTGATCAGCTCGGCGATGTCGCGATGCTCCGCGGCCAGCGACAGCACCGCCTCGCGCAGCACGTCGAAGCCGCGCGACGGCGGCGACATGAACTCTGTGCTGCGCCGCGCGCTTTCGGCATTGACGTGGAAGGCCTGCACGCGCTCGCTGCTGTAGCTGTCCAACAGCGCCTCGGGCCCGCCCTGCACCGCGGCCGCCAGCTTCCAGGCCAGGTTGTCGGCATCGTCCAGGCCGGAGTTCAGGCCGCGCACGCCGAAGATCGGCATCGCATGCGCGGCGTTGCCGGCAAAGAGCACGCGGCCGTGGCGGTAGCGCTGCAGCGTCATCGCGCCGGCACGGTAGATCGAGCTCCAGGCCGGCTGCCAGGGCAGGTGGCCTTCGCCGATGGCGTCGAGGTGGCGCTGTATGAATGCCCGTACGTTCTCCGGCTTCATCGCCTCTTCGGTGCTGTCGCCGTGGCGCAGCTGCCAGTCGATGCGCCACAGGTCATCGGGCTGGCGGTGCATCAGCACGGTGGCTCCGCGGTGCCACGGCGGGTCGAACCAGGCGCGGCGCTCGGTCGGGTGCGTGCTGGGCAGTTCGATGTCGACGATGACGTAGCGGCCGGTGTAGGCGGTGCCCTCCAGCGCCAGGCCGAGCGCGTTGCGCACGAAGCTCTGGCCGCCGTCGCAGGCCACCACCCATTCGGCCGCCTGGGTGCCGCGGCCGTGGGCATTGGCCAGGCTCAGCAACACGCCGTGCGTGTGCGGCTCGATTGCGTCCACCGTGGTGGCCCAGCGCAGGTCGATGAGGCCCGGCGCCTGCGCATTGGCGCGGGCCACGGCGCCCAGCAGCGCGTCCTCGATGTAGTACTGCTGCAGGTTGATCATCGGCGGCAGGCGCTGGCCTTCGTGCAGCGGCATCGAGAAGTGGAACACCTCGGTGTCCTGCCAGAAGCTGCGCCCGCCCGACCAAGGCAGGCCGCGTTCCATCAACTCGGGCAACGCGCCCAGGTGGTCGCAGATCTCCAGGCTTCGGCGCGAGAGGCAGATGGCGCGGCTGCCCATGCAGACCGTGTCGTCGGCCTCGATGACGATGCTGGCCACGCCCTGGCGCGCCAGGCCCAGCGCGGTGGCCAGGCCCACCGGCCCGCCGCCAACGATGGCCACGCGCGCGTGCTGTTGCGCCGGCAGCGGCGCCGGCGCGTAGTGGCGGTAGACATAGGGACCGATTCGTTCGAGGTTTTCCTGGGGCGACATGGTGCGGCGGCGATGATCCTGGCGACGGTGTATCTTGCACTGTCTTTCACCAGCCTTTCCCGGACCCATGCCCCTGCCACCGCCCGACTGTGCGCGCGAGCCCTCGCACCAGCGCTCGATCACCATTACCGCCTATGCCCGCAGCGACGGGCTGTGGGACATCGAAGGCCATCTGACCGACGCCTGGACGAAGCCGGTGCCCTGCGCCGGCGGCATGCTGCCGCCGGGCCAGCCGATGCATTCGATGCGGCTGCGGCTGACGCTGGATTCGACGGCCACCATCGTCGCCGCGCAGGCGGCCACCGATGCCGGCCCCTACGGCGAGGCCTGCAGCGCGATCGCGCCCGACTACGGCCAGCTGGTGGGTGTGCGTGTGTCGCGCGGCTACCGCGACGCCATCCGCCGCCTGTTCGGCCGCACAGCCGGCTGCACCCACATGAACGAGCTCGCCGGCGTGATGGGCAGCGCCGCGCTGCAGGCGATGTGGGAGGTGATGACGCAGGACCCTGAAGAAAAGCCCTTCAGCATCGACGGCTGCCATGCGCTGGAGGCGTCCAGCCCGCAGGTCGCGAAGTTCTTCCCCCGTTGGTACAAACCGGAGACACAGACATGAAGAAAGCGAAGTACACCCAGCGTGGCCCGGTGCCGCAGGCCTCGATCGAATGCGTGGAGTTCCCCGACCCGGTGTTGGCCGATGGGCAGGCACTGGTGCAGGTGCTGGCTGCGCCGATCAACCCCTCCGACGTGCTGACGCTCACCGGCGAGTACGGCATGCTGCCGCCGCTGCCGGCCATCGGCGGCAACGAAGGCGTCGGCAAGGTCGTGGCGCACGGGCCAGGTGTCGATGCGCCGCCGATCGGGCAGACGGTGCTGCTGCCTCGCGGCGCCGGCACCTGGGCCACGCATGTGGTTGGCGAGGCGCGGCGGCTGATGCCATTGCCCAACGAAGCCGATCCGCTGCAACTGGCGATGATGGTGGTCAACCCGCCGACGGCGTCGCTGATGCTCAGCGAGTTCGTCGACCTGAAGGCCGGCGACTGGGTGATCCAGAACGCCGCCAACTCCGGGGTCGGGGGCTACCTGGTGCAACTGGCGCGGCTGCGCGGCCTGAAGACCGTGAACGTGGTGCGCCGCGAATCGGCGGTGGCGGCGGTGAAGGAGGCCGGCGGCGACGTGGTGCTGGTCGACGGCCCCGATCTCGAGCAGCGCGTGGCCGAGGCCACCGGCCAGGCCCCGGTGCGCCTGGCCATCGACGCCATCGGCGGCCAGGCCACCAACCGCCTGGCTGGCTGCGTGGCCGAGGGCGGCACGCTGGTCAACTACGGCATGATGAGCGGCGAGGATTGCGTGGTGTCGCCACGCTCGTTCATCTTTCGCGACGTCGCCCTGCGCGGCTTCTGGCTGGCGCTGTGGTTCCGCAAGGC
>Ga0105097_10000467_pt1 | contig 18424 bp, 16 predicted proteins | sample PPLLak12cMay2015_FD_87035 | JGI IMG/M metagenome (GOLD analysis project Ga0105097, IMG submission 87035) | Freshwater sediment microbial communities from Prairie Pothole Lake near Jamestown, North Dakota, USA - PPLs Lake P7 Core (1) Depth... | ecosystem: Environmental > Aquatic > Freshwater >...
ACATTGCTGCGGCAGCATGGCCGCGCCGATGCCGTGCTCGTTGTGACGCTCAAAGGTCAGGTCAGCTGGAGTGAACCGCTGGCGAACCCGACCCGGGACCCACCGGCCGGGACGTTCGCCCCGCTATTGCTCGTGACTGCCAAGGCCATCGAGACTGGCTCCGGCACTGTTCTGTATGAAGGCCGCTTCGCATACGGTCGCGCGGATCAACAGGCTGGTGCGACGTACTTTCCGTCAGATCCGAAGTACGGCTTTGCAAGCGTGGGCGAGGTGGTCGCCGATCCAGCAAGGCTGCGTGAGGGCTGGATGGCCGGTATGCACATGATCGCGAACAAGATCTTGGCAGACCTGCAGCGCAAACCCCGGGGAAACCGACCTGGGTCCACGCCCAAGTGCGCCGGACGCTGCCGCCACCAGGAAGGCGGAGCTCAAGCTCAAGACGCAATTGCGCGACGGCGCGGCACACCTGTTGATATCGCCGCTCGAGTTGATGTTGCGGCTGGCGTCATCGGTTCCACCAAAGGTTCAGAAAAGTCCCTGACTGCCAGCGAGACAGTTTGCCCGACCGCCTGCAATGTGGCGGCCAATCCGATGCCGCGAATGTCGCGAGAAGGTCAGCAGCGTGAGTTTGCCACCCTACACCGAACCACAGCACCGCGCCGTCTCCTGCCCCGGGCTTCCTGGGCAGGGACCGCAACTCAGCTTCAGCCGGCATCGGCGTCGTCGCCCAGGTGCGCCCGCGCCTGTTCGGCGCTTTCGAAAATGTGCGGTGCCACGCCACGTTGGCGCAGCGCCTCGCCGAGCTTGACGCGCAGGAAGGCGCTGGTGGTGTAGCGCGTGACATGGGTGTAGTAGCGCTGCGCCAGCTCGCTGACCATCTGCGAGTATTCGTCCAGGATCTGCGGTGCGACATGGAAGTTGTCGTAGTCGATGATCGCCGGCACCTTGTGCGCCAGCGGCTCCAGGCAGCGCTGCACCGCGTCGCGGATGGCCTCCACATCGGCGCTGTCGTGCACCACGTGGCCCTCGAAGTTGGCGAAGAAGATGCCCTGCAGCGCGTCGTAGCTGAAACGCCGCTGCAGCGGCAGGTGCAGCAGGTCGTCGCGCAAGCCCATCGGGCCCGGCGCGAAGATGCGCTCATCCATCAGCCGCGGCGGCACCGGCATCAGCGGCACGAAGTCCATCTGCGCCAGCACGTCGCGCTCCAGGTCGATGCCCGGCGCGATCTCCATCAACTCCAGCCCCGCGTCGCACAGCCGCAGCACACAGCGCTCGGTGATGTACAGCGCCGGCTGGCCGCGCTGGCGCGCATGCTGGCCACTGTAGGTGCGGTGTTCGACCTCGGCCACGAACTTGCGCGTGTGGCCTTCGCGCTCGATGTGCAGCCGGCCCTGGTGCACCGCCATCTTCACGCCGCCCGCATTGAAGGTGCCGACGAAGACCACCCGCTTGGCGTTCTGGCTGATGTTGATGAAACCGCCCGCGCCAGCCAGCCGCGGGCCGAACTTGCTGACGTTGAGGTTGCCCTGCGCATCGGCCTGCGCCAGGCCCAGAAAGGCCAGGTCGAGGCCGCCGCCGTCGTAGAAGTCGAACTGGTAGGGCTGGTCGATCACCGCCTGGGTGTTGATGGCGGCGCCGAAGTCCAGCCCGCCGGCCGGGATACCGCCGATGACACCGGGCTCGGCGGTCAGCGTCATCAGGTCGACGATGCGCTCCTCGCTGGCCACGCCCGCAATGCCCTCGGGCATGCCGATGCCCAGGTTGACCACGCTGTTGGCATGCAGTTCCATCGCCGCGCGCCGCGCGATCACCTTGCGCACATCCAGTGGCATCGGCACCAGCTGGTTGACCGGTACACGCATCTCGCCCGAATACCCGGGGTGGTAGCGGGTGTGGAAGGTCTGCCAGTGGTGCTCGGGGTCGGCCACCACCACGCAGTCGACGAGCACGCCCGGTACCTTCACCTGGCGCGGTGGCAGCGTGCCGCGCTCGGCAATGCGCTCGACCTGGGCGATGACGATGCCGCCGCAGTTGTGCACCGCGGTGGCGATCGACAGGCTCTCCAGCGTCAGCGCCTCGCGCTCCATCGTCAGGTTGCCGTCGGCGTCGGCAGTGGTCGCGCGGATGATGCCCACCTGGATCGGGAAGGTGCGGTACAGCAGGCACTCCTCGCCGCCGATCTGCGTCAGATCGACCAGCGGGTCGGTGGTGCGCTCGTTCATGCGTCCGCCGCCGTGACGCGGGTCGACGAAGGTGCCCAGCCCGACGCGGCTCAGGTGCCCGGGCCGGCCTGCTGCGATGTCGCGGTACAGGCAGGAGATCACCCCCTGCGGCAGGTTGTAGGCCTCGATGCGGTTGTCCACCGCCAGCTTGCCCAGGCCCGGCACCAGGCCCCAGTGCCCGCCGATGACCCGCCCGACCAGGCCTTCGTGGGCCAGATGGTTCAAGCCCTTGTGGTGCCCGTCGCCCTGCCCCGCGGCATACACCAGCGTCAGCCCGCGCGGTGCGGCTTCGGCGACGAAGCGGCGCTCCAGCGCGATGGCGATCTCCTCGGCGAAGCCGATGCCGACGAATCCTGAGGTGGCGATGGTGTCGCCATCGCGTATCAGGTGCACTGCCTCGGCCGCACTGACCACCTTGCCGCTGTCGGAGGACTGCGGCGATCGCAGGCGCGGGGTCGGTGTTGTCATCGCGGCTCAGTCGGCCGAGGACCCGGTCGGCACGCCCTGCTCGCGCGCCGCATGCTCCTGCGCGCGCAGCGCGCTCTGGTAGGCAGGCCGTTGCAGCAACCGCTGCCAGTACGCGTCCACGGCGGGCGTGAAGCGCGGCGACAGCTTCAACACCTCAGCCAGCATCAGCGCATAACCCACCGACACGTCGGCCGCGGTGAAGCGTCCGGCGGCCAGGAACGGCGACGCCTCCAGCCGCGGCTCCAGCGTGCCCAGCCGCGCCAGGAACCACTTGCCGTAATCGTCCACCACCTGCGGGTGGCGACGCTCGGGCGGCTCGAACTGACCATAGCGCAGCAACAAGGTCTGCGGGAAGGTCAGCGTCGCTTCGCCGAAGTGCAGGAAGTTCAGGTAGTCGGCAAAGCCCGCCTCGTCCGGCTCGACGTTGAGCGCGCGTGGCGAATGCCGCACTGCCAGGTACTGGCAGATCGCGGCCGATTCGGTGAGCCGGAAACTGCCGTCGATCAGCAGGGGAATGGTGCCGAGTGGATTGGTCTGCAGGTACTCGCGCTTCAGCACCCGTGGCGGAAAGGGCAGCATGCGCAGGTCGCAGGTCAGGCCCAGTTCTTCCAGCATCCACAGCGCGCGAAACGATCGCGCACTCATGCAGTGGTACAGGATCATCATGCTGGCATCTCCGTTCGCTTGGCGAGCATCGCACGCGCCACCCGCGATGCCGGCGCTCTATCCAGTTGCTGGCTGATCCAGGCAGCGCAGTCGACCAGCGCTTCCAGATCAATGCCGGTGTGTACGCCCAGGCCGTGCAACAGGTAGACCACGTCCTCGGTGGCGACATTGCCGGTGGCGCCCCTGGCATAGGGGCATCCGCCCAGCCCGCCGACCGAGGCGTCGAAGGCGCGCAGCCCGAAGGCATAGGATGCGTGCACGTTGGCCACCGCCATGCCGTAGGTGTCGTGGTAGTGGCCGGCCAGCCGATCCAGCGACACGCGTGCGGCCACGGCCTCCAGCATGCGCTGCACCGACGCCGGCGTGCCCACGCCGATGGTGTCGCCCAGCGACACTTCGTGGCAGCCGATGTCGGCCAGGCGCTCGGCCACCTCGGCCACCCTGGCCGGCGCGACCGTGCCTTCGTAGGGGCAGCCGATGACGCAGGACACGTACCCGCGCACGCTGACACCGCACTCGCGCGCCGCGGCCATCACCGGCAGAAAACGCTCAATCGATTCGGCGATCGAGCAGTTGATGTTCTTCTGCGAGAAAGCCTCCGAAGATGAGGCAAACACCGCCACGTCCTCGGCACCGGCGTCCATGGCCGCCTGGAAGCCCTTCAGATTGGGCGCCAGCACCGGGTAGCGCACGCCCGGCCGGCGCACCAACGCGCGCATCAGCGCATCGTGGTCGCCCATCTGCGGCACCCATTTGGGCGAGACGAAGGACGTGACCTCGATCTCGCGCAGCCCCGCCGCCGCCAGGCGATCGATCAGCTCCAACTTGGTGGCCAGCGGTACCAGCTGCTTCTCGTTCTGCAGGCCGTCGCGCGGCCCCATCTCGACGATGCGTACGGTCGTCATTCCACCCCCTCGAAATCGACCAGATCGACACCGTCGACCACCTGGTCGCCCGGTGCGCAACGGAAGGCCTTGACCGTGCCGCGCCGGGGCGCGCTGATGGTGTGCTCCATCTTCATCGCTTCCAGCACTAGCAGCGGCGCGCCCTTGTCCACGCTGGCGCCGACGGCGGCGATCAGCGCGATGACCTTGCCCGGCATCGGCGCCTTCAGTCCGCCTTCGACATCTTCACCGCCGCCGCCGGTGTTCAGCGTATCCAGCAGCGCCAGCGGCCAGGAGCGCCCTTCGAAGAACACATGCCGGCGCTCGGCACTGACCACCACCGTGGCATGGACACGGCGCTCGCCGAGCTGGGCATGCAGCTGGCCGTTGGCGCCGGTCGTGCCGCGCGCAAACACCGTGCGGCCGCCCAGGCCCAGCTGGTGGCCGCCGGCCGCGCCCTGCACCGCCACCGCCTGCACCACATCGTCATGGCGTAGCGTGATGCTGCGCGATGCCTGGCCGTTCAGGCGCCAGCCGTCGAGCATGCGCCAAGGTGATTCGCGATCGGCCGCATGCCGCGCCACCGTGGCCTCGCGCTGCAGTTCTGCCAGCGCGGCCAGCAGCCACACTTCGTCGGGCACGGGCGCCTTGGCAGGGAACAGGTTGGCCTGCTCGCGCTCGATCAGCGCCGTATCCAGGTCGGCATTGGCGAAGGACGGCACGCTGACCAGGCGCGACAGGAACTCCACGTTGTTGGCCACGCCGACCACCCGGTACTGCGCCAGCGCCTGGCGCATGCGGGCCAGCGCCTTGGGCCGATCGCTGTCCCAGACGATGAGCTTGGCGATCATCGGGTCGTAGTGCGGTGTGATCGCGTCGCCCTGCTCCACGCCGGTATCGACGCGCACATGCTCGCTTTCGGGCGGCGGCGCCAGGTGCAGCAGCCGGCCGGTGGAGGGCAGGAAGCCCTTGTCCGGGTCTTCGGCATAGATGCGTGCTTCGATCGAATGGCCGTCGATGGCCAGCTGGTCCTGGCGCAGCGGCAGCGGCTCGCCGGCGGCCACCCGCAACTGCCATTCCACCAGATCGAGCCCGGTGATCATCTCGGTCACCGGGTGCTCGACCTGCAGCCGGGTGTTCATCTCCATGAAATAGAAGCTGCCGTCCTGATGGGCGATGAACTCCACCGTGCCGGCGCCCACATAGCCCACCGCCTTGGCCGCATCCACTGCCGCGCGCCCCATCGCCGCGCGACGCTCGAGCGTCATGCCCGGGGCCGGCGCTTCTTCCAGCACCTTCTGGTGGCGGCGCTGCACCGAGCAGTCGCGCTCGAACAGGTAGACGCAGTCTCCATGGCTGTCGCCGAAGACCTGGATCTCGATGTGCCGCGGCCGAAGTACATACTTTTCCACCAGCACATGCTGGTCGCCGAACGCGTTCTTGGCCTCGCGCTGGCACGAGGCCAGTGCGGCGGCGAAATCCTCCGCCTTGTCGACGCGGCGCATGCCCTTGCCGCCGCCGCCGGCGCTGGCCTTGATCAGCACTGGAAAGCCAATGTCGCGCGCCTGCGCTTCCAGGAAGCCGGGGTCCTGTTTGTCGCCGTGGTAGCCCGGCGTCAAGGGCACGCCGGCCTGCGCCATCAGCGCCTTGGCCGCGGACTTGCTGCCCATCGCGCGGATGGCCGACGCCGGCGGGCCGATGAAGACCATGCCGGCGACGGCGCAGGCGTCGGCGAAGGCATCGTTTTCCGACAGGAAGCCGTAGCCCGGGTGCACCGCCTGCGCGCCGGTGGCCTGGGCGGCGTCGAGGATCTTCTGCGCCATCAGGTAGGACTGACGCGCCGCCGGTGGGCCTATCAGCACCGCCTCGTCGGCCAGGCGCACGTGGCGCGCGTTGGCATCGGCCTCGGAGTACACCGCCACCGTGGCGATGCCCATGCGTCGCGCGGTCTTGATGACGCGGCAGGCGATCTCACCCCGATTGGCGATGAGGATCTTGCTAAACATGCTGCATCCCCATCGAGGTGAGACCGCCTGCTTGCGCTGCGCGCAACGGGCATTTCGGCTTCGCCGCAACGGTCTTGCGGCGGTTGTCGCCGCGGTTGGCAATCAAAATCTTCGTGAACATGGCGCGCCTCACATCCTGAACAGACCGAACTTGGTCGGCAGGATCGGCGCATTCAGCGCTGCCGCCAGCGACAGGCCGAGCACCCGCCGCGTCTGCGCTGGGTCGATGACACCGTCATCCCACAGCCGCGCACTTGCGTAGTACGGGTGGCCCTGCAGTTCGTACTGCTCGAGCAGCGGCTTCTTGAAGTCGGCCTCGTCGTCCTTAGACCACTGCCCGCCCTTGGCCTCGATGCTGTCGCGGCGCACGGTGGCCAGCACGCTGGCCGCCTGTTCGCCGCCCATCACGCTGATGCGCGCGTTCGGCCACATCCACAGGAAGCGCGGCGAGTAGGCTCGGCCACACATGCCGTAGTTACCGGCACCGAAGCTGCCGCCGATCAGCACCGTGAGTTTGGGCACCTGGGCCGTGGCCACTGCGGTGACCATCTTGGCGCCGTCCTTGGCAATGCCGGCGTTCTCGTACTTGCGCCCAACCATGAAACCGGTGATGTTCTGCAGGAACAGCAGCGGCACACCGCGCTGCGCGCACAGCTCGATGAAGTGCGCGCCCTTCTGCGCCGATTCGCTGAACAGGATGCCGTTGTTGGCCACGATGCCCACCGGCATGCCGTGCAATCGCGCAAAGCCGGTGACTAGCGTGGCGCCGTAGCGCGCCTTGAACTCGTCGAAGCGCGAGCCGTCGACGATGCGCGCAATGACTTCGCGCACGTCATAGGGCTTGCGCGTGTCGGCCGGGATGACACCGTAGAGTTCCTGCGGGTCGTACAGCGGTTCTTCGCTCGGCTCCAGCGTCACGGTGCCGGGGTTGACGCGGTTGAAGCTGGCGACGATGCGCCGCGCGATGAACAGCGCGTGGCTGTCGTTCTCGGCCAGGTGGTCGGCGACGCCCGACAAGCGTGTATGCACGTCGCCACCGCCCAGGTCCTCGGCGCTGACCACCTCGCCAGTGGCGGCCTTCACCAAAGGCGGACCACCCAGAAAGATCGTGCCCTGGTTGCGCACGATCACGGTCTCGTCGCTCATTGCCGGCACGTAGGCGCCGCCCGCGGTGCACGAGCCCATCACCACCGCCACCTGCGGGATGCCGGCCGCCGACATGTTGGCCTGGTTGTAGAAGATGCGGCCGAAGTGCTCGCGGTCGGGGAAGACCTCGTCCTGCCGCGGCAGGAAGGCGCCGCCGGAATCGACCAGGTAGATGCACGGCAGGTGGTTCTGCAGCGCGATCTCCTGCGCGCGCAGGTGCTTCTTCACCGTCATCGGGTAATAGGTGCCACCCTTCACCGTGGCGTCGTTGGCCACGATCATGCATTCGCGGCCCATCACGCTGCCGATGCCGGTGACGATGCCGGCCGATGGCGCCTCGTCGTCGTACATGCCCAGGGCGGCGAGCTGGCCCACTTCCAGAAACGGCGTGCCCGGGTCGAGCAAGTGCTCCACACGGTCGCGGGGCAGCAGCTTGCCACGCGCGGTGTGCCGCTCGCGTGCCGCCACGCCGCCACCCTGCGCCACCAGATCGGCCTTGGCGCGCAGGTCTTCGACGACCTGACGCATGCGCGCGGCGTTGGCGCGAAAGTCTTCCGAGCGGGTGTCAATCTGCGACTTCAGTGCCTGCATGAGGATCCCCGCCTACATCGATTCGGAATACAGCTCGCGGCCGATCAGCATGCGCCGGATCTCAGACGTCCCAGCTCCGATCTCGTACAGCTTCGCATCGCGCCACAACCGGCCGGCAGGAAACTCGTTGATGTAGCCATTTCCGCCCAGCGCCTGGATCGCCTCGCCGGCCATCCAGGTGGCTTTCTCGGCCGAGTAGAGGATGGCGCCGGCCGCATCCTTGCGCAGCGTGCGCGCATGGTCGCCGCGGTCGCAGGCCTGACCCACCGCATACACATAGGCGCGGCAGGCCGACCAGGTGCTGTACATGTCGGCGATCTTGCCCTGCATCAGCTGGAATTCACCGATGCTCTGGCCGAACTGCTTGCGCTCGTGCACGTAGGGCAGCACCACGTCCATGCAGGCGGCCATGATGCCCAGCGGCCCGCCCGACAGCACCGCGCGCTCGTAGTCCAGGCCGCTCATCAGCACCTTGACGCCCTTGCCTTCCCCGCCGAGCACGTTCTCGACCGGCACCTCGCAGTCGTCGAAGAAGATCGGCCAGGTGTTGCTGCCGCGCATGCCCAGCTTGTCGAGCTTTGCGCCGAAGCTCAGCCCCTTGAAGCCCTTCTCCACGATGAAGGCGGTCATGCCCCCGGCGCCGGCGTTCAGGTCGGTTTTGGCATAGATCACCAGCGTGTCGGCATCGCCGCCGTTGGTGATCCACATCTTGCTGCCATTGAGTAGGTAGCGGTCGCCCTTCAGGTCGGCGCGCAGCTTCATGCTGACCACGTCGGAACCGGCGTTGGGCTCGCTCATGGCCAGCGCACCCACATGCTCGCCGCTGACCAGCTTGGGCAGGTACTTCGCCTTCTGCGCCGCCGTGCCGTTGCGGTGGATCTGGTTGACGCACAGATTGGAGTGCGCGCCGTAGCTCAGGCCCACCGACGCCGAGGCGCGCGACACCTCCTCCATCGCCAGGATGTGCGCCAGGTAGCCCATCTGGTTGCCGCCGTATTCCTCGGCCACCGTCATGCCGTGCAGGCCGAGGTCGCCGAGCTTTTTCCACAGGTCGGCGGGGAACTGGTTGTCGCGGTCGACGTCGGCCGCGCGCGGCGCGATTTGCTCGGCGGCGAAGGCCTGCACGCTGTCGCGCAGCATGTCGAGGGTCTCGCCGAGCGCGAAGTTCAGGCCGGTGGTCAATGTGCTCATGGGGGCTTTCGGATTCAGGCCGTCTTGGCGATTTGCAGGCCAAGCTCTTCGATCATCTTGTCGCGCATCACGAACTTCTGCACCTTGCCGGTGATGGTCATCGGCATCTCGTTCACGAAGCGGATGTAGCGCGGCACCTTGTAGTGGGCGATCTGGTCGCGGCAGAAGTCGCGGATCTCCTGCTCGGTGCATTGTTCACCAGGCTTGAGCGTGATCCAGGCGCAGACCTCCTCGACGTACTTCGGGTCGGGCACGCCGAAGACCTGCACCGACTGCACCTTCGGGTGGCGGAACAGGAACTCCTCGACCTCGCGCGGGTAGACGTTCTCGCCGCCGCGGATCAGCATGTCCTTGGCGCGCCCGACGATGTTGCAGTAACCCTCGGCGTCGATCGTGGCCAGGTCGCCGGTGTGCATCCAGCCGTCGCGGATGGCCTCGGCGGTGCGCGCCGCGTCGCCCCAGTAGCCCTGCATCACCGAGTAGCCGCGCACCAGCAGTTCCCCCTTCTCGCCCACCGGCACCACCTGGCCGGTGGTGGTGTCCACCACCTTGGCCTGCAGCCTCGGCTGGATGCGGCCCACCGTCGAGACACGCCGGTCCAGCGGGTCGCTGGTGCTGCTCTGGAAGGACACCGGCGAGGTCTCGGTCATGCCGTAGGCGATGGTCACCTCGTTCATGTGCATCTGCGCGACCACGCGCTTCATGGTCTCGATCGGGCACGGCGAGCCGGCCATGATGCCGGTGCGCAGGCAACTCAGGTCGAACTCGGCGAAGCGCGGATGGTCGAGTTCGGCGATGAACATCGTCGGCACGCCGTGCAGCGCGGTGCAGCGCTCTTCGGCCACCGCCTGCAGCGTGGCCAGCGGCTCGAAGGCCTCGCCGGGGAAGACCATGCGCGCGCCGCTGCTCACGCAGGCCAGCACCGCCAGCACCATGCCGAAGCAGTGGTACAGCGGCACGGGGATGCACAACGAGTCGGCCTCGCTGAAGCGCATGCACTGGGCGATGAAGCGCGCGTTGTTCAGCACGTTGTAGTGCGTGAGCGTCGCGCCCTTGGGGTTGCCGGTGGTGCCGCTGGTGAACTGGATGTTGATGGCGTCGTGGCAGTTCAGCAGCGCGCCGATCGCGTCGAGTTGCCTTGTCTGCAGACTGGCGCGCCCGCGCTCCAGCAGCACGTCGTAGTTCAGCATGCCGGGCGTGGCGTCGGCGCCCATGCGGATGACCCATTGCAGCGCCGGCAGTTTTGCCGCCTTCAGCGCGCCGGGTTCGCTGTGTGCCAGCTCCGGCGCCAGCGTCTGCAGCATCTGCAGGTACATCGAGGTCTTCAGCCGCTCGGCGGTGACGATGGCGCGGCAGCCCGACACGTTGAGCGCGTACTCCAGTTCCGACAACCGGTAGGCAGGGTTGATGTTCACCAGGATCACGCCGATGCGGGCGGTGGCGAACTGCGTCACCAGCCATTCGGCGCGGTTCGGCGACCAGATGCCCAGGCGGTCGCCGCGCTCAAGGCCCAAGCCCAGCAGGCCTGCAGCCAGTTCGTCGGCCACGGCGGCGAATTCCCGCCAGCTCCAGCGGATGCCCTGCTCGTGGAACAGCACCGCCGGCCGTTCGCCGTAGCGCGCCACCGTGTCGGCCAGCAACGCCGGAATGGTCTGCTCCGACAGCACGGCCTGTGTATCGCCACGCACCTGCGACAACCCCGCAACAGGTGCAATGCCGCCCCCACCTTCGTCTGCTGCTGTCATGCCTGCCTCCTGCTGCCGCCCGGTTGTCCCGCACCGGGTCGATGCCGAAGCTTAAGGGCAGCGGCTTCGCCTTTGGCGCCAGATTGGTTGCATATCGTGCCAACCCAGGCCACACTGAACCGATGCCTCAAGCCCACTCCTACGCCACCCGGCCGGCCGGCCGCCAGGCCGCCACGCCCATGGCTTTCGTGCAGGCGGTGGTGCGGGGCTTCGAACGGCATGGCGTGGACCCTTCCGGAGCCCTGCAACGGGCGCAAATCGCGCCTTCTCTGCTGCGCCGGCCCGAAGCTCGCGTCACTGCCGCGCAGTTCGAGTTGCTTTGCGGCACGGCAATGCAGCAGCTCGACGACGAGGCGCTGGGCTGGTTCTCGCGCCGCCTGCCATGGGGCAGCTATGGGCTGCTGTGCCGCGCCTCGCTGGGCGCGCCGAACCTGGGCGTCGCGCTGAAGCGTTGGTGCCGGCATCACCGTCTGCTCACCGACGACGTCGTGCTGCGTTTGGACAACGACGGCCAGTTGGCCACGTTGGCCATCGACGAAAACCGCGACCTGGGCAGCCTGCGCGAGTTCTGCCTGCTCACCAGCCTGCGCTACGTGCATGGCTATGCTTGCTGGGCCGTGGATTCGCGCATTGCATTGCGCGAGACGGCCTTCCCCATTGCCACTCCGCCGCATGCCGCGGTATACCCGCTGCTCTTCCCCGGGCCGGTGCACTTCGACGCGCCGCGCGCCGGCTTCAGCTTCGACGCCCATTACCTGGAGCTGCCTCTGCGTCGCGACGAACGCGCCCTGCGCACCATGCTGCAGCACGCGCTGCCGCTGACAGTGCTGCAGTACCGGCGCGACCGCCTGCTGGTACAGCGTGTGCGTGAGCTGCTGCACGACCCGGCCGCCGGTGCCTTGCATGCCGAAGGCCTGGCGCGTGCGCTGAACGTGTCGCTGCGTACGCTGCATCGTCACCTGCGCCAAGAAGGCGCGTCGGTGCAGTCGCTGAAGGACGAAGTGCGCTGCAGCCGTGCCCAGGAACTGCTGCGCCGCACCCGCCAGCCCGTGAAGCAGATCGCGCGCCACTTGGGCTACCGCAGCGAGAAGAGCTTCGCCCGTGCCTTCAGGCAGTGGACCGGTGCCACGCCCAGCGACTGGCGCATGGGCGGCGGCTTGATACGTTCAGACACGAATTCGCCAGGCGTCTCCGGCAGAATCCCGCATCGGCCCGAAGGCCCGAGGATGGCAGAGGATGCGTGACTTCCTGGATTCCACGCTCTGGCGCATCAGCGCCTACGAGCGCATGCGTCTGGAGCGCAGTTCGAGCGCGTTCGCCCAGCTGGGTGAACCCACGCTGCTGCCGACCACGATGCTGGCCGACCTGCGACAGCTGGAGAGCCGGCGCGAGGACGGCGACGTGCTGGAGATCCTGGCTGCCTGCATGCGCCACCGCCAGTCGGCATTGATCTGCCTGCACTACGAAGACCTGGCCTGGCCGGTCACGGTGTTCCCAAGCGAACTGGTCTACCACTCGCCTCGCGACATGGCACTGGCCGGACCTGACGGCCTGGCGGCGCTGGGTGTGTTGTCCTGCGACGCACCGGGCATGCGCCCGCCGGGCCACTGGATGCATGAGCGGGTTGGCCGCATGGAGCATTACCACCCGCTGAAGCCCCTGCTGTGGAAACTGGCGCTGAACGGCCCGCGCAACGACTTGCTGACCGAGATTGCCGGCCATGCCGCCTACCGGGTGACGCTGTCGCGTGAAGACCGCCTTCTCGCTCCAGGCGCACTCGGCCCGGCGGCCGACCGGCTGCGCAGCGAATCGGCGTCGCTGCGCGACATCGCCCGCTGGCCGGGCATGAGCACCGACCGCGCCTGCCGGCTGCTGAACGCGCTGTACCTGACCTCGGCGCTGATGGTCATGCGCAGCCACCCGGCCGCGCGGCCGGAAGGCACCGTGCTGAGCCGCCTGATGGGCCGCGTCAAACCACGCCGTTAGCAGCTGCGGCCGAAGACCCCGGCGCCGGCAAAGCGGGCGCGCTCGCCCAGCCAATCCTCGATGCGCAACGCCTCGTTCCACTTGGCCATGCGCTCGCTGCGTGCGAACGAACCCACCTTCAGCTGCCCCACGCCCCAGCCGACGGCCAGGTGCACGATGCTGGTGTCCTCGCTCTCGCCGGAACGGGCCGAGACGATTCCCGCATAACCCAACTCGCGCGCCGCCTGCCAGCACTCCAGCGTTTCGCTCAGCGTGCCGCGCTGGTTGGGCTTGAGCAGCACGCAGTTGGCAGCGCCAGCGACCGCCGCCTCGCGCAGCAGCGCCGCGTGCGACACCAGCAGGTCGTCGCCGACGATCTGCAGCTTGCTGCCCGCCGCGTCGGTGAAGCGCGCGAAGCCATCCAGATCGTCCTCGGCCAGCGGGTCCTCGATCGAGACGATCGGATAACGCTCGATCCAGCGCAACAGCATCTCGATCATGCCGTCGGCATCGAGCTCGCGCGCATCCAGCGCCAGCCGATAGCGGCCGCCACGGCCGAACTCGGAGGCCGCCACGTCGAGCGCGATCGCCACCTGCGCGCCTGGCTCGTAGCCCGCCGTTTCGATGGCCTGCACCAATGTTTGCAGCGCCTGCTCGTTGCTGTCGAAATCGGGCCACCAGCCGCCTTCGTCGGCCACGCCGTGCAGGGGGCCGCGGCGCTGCATCAACTGCCCCGCGGCGCGGTAGACCTCGGCCGTCCATTCCAGCGCTTGCGCGAAGTGGGTCGCGCCGGGGCACACGACCATGAAGTCCTGGACGTCGACCCGGCGCCCGGCATGCGCGCCGCCACCGAAGATCTGGATCTGCGGCATGGGCAGCGTCGTGGCACCATCGCCCCCCAGGTAGCGGTACAACGGCTGCCCCGCAGACGCCGCGGCCGCGTGGGCCGCAGCCAGCGACACCGCCAGCGTGGCATTGGCACCGAGCCGGGTCTTGGCCGGCGTGCCGTCGAGCTCGATCAGGCGCCGGTCCAGCGCGGCCTGGTCGGCGGCGTCCTGGCCGACCAGCACGGCGGCGATCTCGCCGCGCACATGACCCAGCGCGCGCTGCACGTCCAGCCCGCCGAAGGCCGTGCCGCCGTCACGCAGCTCCAGCGCCTCGCGCGTGCCGGTGGAAGCGCCCGCCGGCACGATGGCGCAGCCGACGCTGCCGTCGTGCAGCGTGACTTCAGCCTCCAGCGTCGGCCAGCCGCGGCTGTCCCAGACGCGCCGGGCCTGGATCTGGCGGATGCGGGTGTCGGTCATGCGGCAAGCTCCCGGCGCCAGGCCAGCGCCACGTCCTTCAGGCGATCGACTGGCCGTGCCAGCAGCGCACGGCCGGCACGCCGCACCGTCTGGCACTGCGCCTCGTCGACCAGGTATTCGACCGGCGACTTGCCGTCCACCCGGGCCAGCAGCAGCCCCGGCAGCAGCCCTGCCGCGCGCCGTTCCAGCGCGTCGGCGGCCTCCCAGTCCACTTCCGCCCGGTAGGCCGAGCACAGCGCATCGAAGCCGGCCAGGAAGTCCGGCGCCGCAGCCGGTGTCCACAGGCACTTGAGCAGCAGGTGGTTCAGACAGAAGGCCAGGTCGAAGGCCGGGTCGCCCCAGACCGCGCATTCGGCGTCCAGGAACACCGGCCGGTGCCCGTCGACCAGGATGTTCTTCGGGCTGACGTCGCCATGCACGAGGCATCTGGCCTGCGCCTGCGTGGCCTGCACCAGGGCGCGCAGCTGCACCGCCAGGTCGGGGTGCGCTGCGGCGGTGGCCAGCAGGTAGGGCTCGAGGCGGATGTCGAAGAAGATCGCCTGGCTGGCGAACTCCGCTGCGAGCGTCGGCCGCGCCGCGCTATGGGCATGAATGCGGCCGAGCGTGTGACCCACGGCCTGCGCAGTGGCGAGGCTGGCATCGCCGGCGCGCAGTTGCTGCTTCCACAGCGCATGGTGCGGCAGGTATTCCATCGCCAGCACGCCCAGGCGTGGATGCTGGCCCAGCATCCGCGGCGCGCTGCCGGGCACGGCTTCGGCCGCCACTTGCATCCAGCGGGCCTCGAAACGGTTGCGCTCGATGGGGGCTTGCCAGTGCGCAGCCACACGCAGCTTGGGCAGCGCACGCTTGGCGCAGATCGGCCCGGATGCAGTGTCGATGCGCCAGATATCGGAAGACACGCCGCCCGTCAGAGGCACGCCGGTCAGCGGCTGCGCACCAGCCAGGCCCATCTCGCGCAATGCTTGCGCAAAGGCCTCGGGCACCATGGTCGCAGCACTCGCCACCGTCATGGCGCTTCGTAGCCCGATTCCACCAGCTTGACCAGTGCATGCAGTGTCTGGTTCACCGGCGCCGGCACGCCGAGCTCACGGCCGCGGCGCGCGATGAAGCCGTTGAGATGGTCGATCTCGCTGGGCTTGTGCCGTGCCATGTCCTGCGCGGTGGACGACAGCTGCTGCGGCATGCCGACAGCGATCCTGCTCACTGCTTCCAGCGACGCGTCCAAGGACAGCGTCACCCCGGATGCGGCCGCCACCGCGATGACCTCGCGCACGATGTCCTGCTGCAGCGCGCGGATGTCGCTCTGTGCCGCCAGGCGGGCGTACGGCATCTGCGCCAGGCCGGAGATCGCGTTGTAGGCGCAGTTGACCAGCAGTTTGGCCCACAACTCCACCGCCACGTCGGGCACGATGCGCACCGGCACCTGAGCACTGGCGAAGAAGTCCACCAGGGCCTGCAGCGTGGGCCATTCGGGCACCGACGATTGGGTGCCGCCCGGCATCGCACCGATGGCCAGGTCGCCGCGGCCGTAATGGCACACGCGTCCCGGACCGCCCAGCGCCACCGCCACGTAGACCACTGCGGGAATCACGCGGCAGGGCAGCAGCCGGGCCAGCGTCTCGGCATTGCCGACGCCGTTCTGCAGGCTCATCACCAGCGTGTTTGCACCCAGATGCGGTGCCATCTGCCGTGCCGCATCCTCGGTGTCGCCGGATTTGACGCAGCACAGCACCAGGTCGGTACCGGCCACGGCGGCCGCTTCGCTGCTGGCGTCCAGCCGCACGGTGTGGCGCTGCGAACCCATCTCGAGCTGCAGGCCATCGCGCTGGATCGCCTGCACATGCGCCGGCCTGCCGATCAGCGTGACCGCATGGCCGGCGCGCGCCAGCATCGCACCGTAGAAGCTGCCCACCGCGCCGGCGCCCATCACGGCCACCTTGTGCAGCACCGGGGGCTCCTGCACGCTGTCATTCATGGCAATGCCTTCAGACAATCTTGCTGGCGTGGCCGGCCCAGTACTTGTCGCGCAGCAGCCGCTTGTAGAGCTTGCCGGTCGGATGGCGCGGCAGTTCGGACTGGAAGTCGATCGAGCGCGGGCACTTGATGGCCGACAGGCGTTCGCGGCAGAAGGCGATCAGCTCCTGCTCCAGCAACTGGCCGGCCTGCCCCATGTCGCGCGGCTGCACCACGGCCTTGACCTCCTCACCGAACTCCTCGTTCGGCACGCCGAACACCGCCACGTCCAGCACCTTGGGGTGCGTGACCAGCAGGTTCTCGGCCTCCTGCGGGTAGATGTTCACACCGCCGGAGATGATCATGTGGGCCTTGCGGTCGGTCAGGTACAGGTAGCCCTCGGCGTCCATGTAGCCGATGTCGCCCAGCGTGGTCCAGCCCTTGGCGTTGCGGCCCGCGGCCGTCTTCGCCGGGTCGTTGTGGTATTCGAAGACCTTGCCGTCGGAGAAATACACCCCACCGTTCTCGCCGGGCGGCAGCTCGTTGCCGTCGTCGTCGCAGATGTGCAGCACGCCCACCACCGCGCGGCCCACCGTGCCTGGGTGCGTCAACCAGTCGGCCGAGCCGACCAGCGTCATGCCCATGCCTTCGGTGCCGGCGTAGTACTCCCAGACATTCGGCCCCCACCAGTCGATCATCTGCTGCTTCACCGGCACCGGACACGGCGCCGCCGCGTGGATGGCGATGCGCAGGCTCGACAGGTCGTGCGCCAGGCGCTGCGCGTCGGGCAGCTTGAGCATGCGCACGAACATCGTCGGCACCACCTGGGTGTGGGTGATGCGGTGCTCCGCCACCAGCCGCAGGAATTCGGCGGCGTCGAAGTGCTCCATCACCACCACCGTGCCGCCCAGGCGCATCACCGCCATCGCAAAGCGCAGCGGCGCGGCGTGGTACAGCGGACCAGGCGACAGGTACACCGTGTCCGGCCCCATCTGGAACGGCCCGATGCACACCTTCAGCAACGAATTGACGAAGGCGATGTCGGTGGACTCCGGCGGCACGAACACGCCCTTGGGCCGGCCGGTGGTGCCCGACGAATAGAGCATGTCACCGCCGGCCGATTCGTCGGCGATGCGCTCGGCGGGGCAGCCGGCCACCGCGGCCTCGTAGGCCCGGTAGCCGTCGATCGTGCCGTCGAGCATCAGCCGCGTCTGCACTCCCGGGGTCTTGCCCAGCAGCTCGGCCGCCTGGCCGGCCAGCGCCATCGAGGTGATGAACACCCTGGCGCCGCAGTCGCCGACGATGTAGGCCGCTTCACCGGCGGTCAGACGGCTGCTGATGGCGGTGTAGATGATGCCGGCGCGCTGCGCGGCCCAGCAGATCTCGAAGTAGCGCGGGTGGTTCTCGAGCATCAGCGCGATGCGGTCGCCGACGCCCAGGCCCAGTCGGCGCAGCAGCTGCGCCAGCCGGTTCGAGCCGTCGTCGAGCTGGCGGTAGCTGACGGCCAGGCCGCTGCCGGCCATGCGGTACGCGCACTTGTCCGGCGTCTGCCGGGCGTGGATCGACGGGTGCATCCGCGGTCTCCTTGTCTGCTATTTGCGCAGTGTAGGACCGCCGCTCCGCGCGCGGCCCTGCAGGGATTCATGCGGCAGCGCAACATGAAGCGGTCGCATGCGAAACTTGAACTGTGATTCGAATTTTTCTATGATGCGCTGCGGGCTACGGAGTCGACCGCGCCTTGCCCCAACCCACCACCCGGAAGCACCATGCCCAGAGTCATCTTCTTCGAACACGACGGCACGCGCCACGAGGTCGACGCCACCAACGGCGTGTCGCTGATGCGCGCCGCCGTGGACCACAACGTGCCCGGCATCGACGCCGACTGCGGCGGCGCCTGTGCCTGTGCCACCTGCCACGTCTACGTCGACCCCGACTGGCTGGGCAAGACCGGCACGCGCACCGAGATGGAAGAAAGCATGCTCAGCTTCGCCGCCGGCACGCAGGAGAACTCGCGGCTGGCCTGCCAGATCGACATGAGCGATGCCCTCGATGGCATCGTGCTGCGCATGCCCGAAGGTCAACATTGACCACCCCCGCAGCGCCTTCGGCCCGGCTGCCGGCAAGCATGCCGGCAATCCCTCGCGGGCGCAAAACAGTCCGAAGGGACTGTTTCGCATCACCACTCAGCCCCCTCAGGGGGCACCGCTGGCGGACCGACAGAGCCGGATCCGCGGCGTCTGCTTGACGGAACGCCCCCTGGCACTTGGAACCTATCGCTGAGCT
>Ga0105097_10000468_pt1 | contig 18420 bp, 19 predicted proteins | sample PPLLak12cMay2015_FD_87035 | JGI IMG/M metagenome (GOLD analysis project Ga0105097, IMG submission 87035) | Freshwater sediment microbial communities from Prairie Pothole Lake near Jamestown, North Dakota, USA - PPLs Lake P7 Core (1) Depth... | ecosystem: Environmental > Aquatic > Freshwater >...
TGAAATCGGTATCGATTTCCTTCCAGTTTGTGTGATTGTTAATGGATATCGATGGTATCGTCAGGAATTCGGAAATTACGAGGAACCGGGGTCGAGTGGATTTTGGGGTCGATATGAATCTCATTCAGATATGAATAAATTCGATTATTCTTTCGAATTCATTCTTTATTTATAATAAAGAATAGTTGATTTTAGAAAATCAGAAATCCACCTTAATCCGGTGGATTTCTTTGGTTTAATCGGAATCGTTCCGGGTCGATTCGACCTGGATCACTCTGATTTCTGTTATGGGTGGTTCGCCCAGTTTAGAATGTCGATCTGTTTGAATTATGAGAAAAATGAGAAAATGAAAATTGACGGGTAAAATCCTTGACATGTTGTCAATAGTTGATATAATTGTTATATCTTGAATAAATGGAGACGAGAAAATGAAAATCGATAAATCATTCTTAAGATTAGGCACCACCGGGTTATATGTTTATGGAAATAAATCCAATATCGGCCTGGATGGTGGGGAATATTTACTCGAGGCCTTCAATGAAGAATTTTCCTTGAGGAAAACTGTATCGGACGATAATGGTCTGGTTATGGCCTGGATTTATAGAAGTGATTCTATGGAAATGAGAATCTATAATCGATAAAATGTAAGATAGGAAAAATCAGAAATCCACCTTAATCCGGTGGATTTCTTTGGTTTAATCGGAATCGTTCCGGGTCGAATCGACCGGTTTTACTCTGATTTCGTCTGGAATTGATCTGCCTGGATCCCAGGTAAATCAGACTTAATCCGGTGGATTTCAACTTTTACTTAATTGGGTGGATTTGATTTAGACTGTTTGTGTATGAATACGGTGAAAATTGAATGTGACTTAAATACTCCCTTTTAACCTAGACGGGTTGGCACGGTCTTTTTTGACCTGTTTTGCTCAAAGGATAGGTGATGCGGTTTTCGTGGGCGCTCGTCTGTGGACGGTCAAATATTGACGGTTTTCTTTTTATCGAAAGTGAATAAGACTGTTCTAGTAAAAATTGAAAAATGAATAAGACTGTTCTAGTAAAAAATCAGGAGAATATTCTGACTGTTCTAGTAAAAATTGAAAAATGAATAAGACTGTTCTAGTAAAAATTCTAAAAATTGAATAAGACTTAAGTAGTCCCTTTTAACCTAGACGGTAAAAAACGGCCAAATTCGGCCTGTTTTGCTCAACGGATTAGGGATATCAATTGAGTGGGCGCTCGTCTGTGGACGGTCAAATATTGATTGTTTTAGATAATAGTTGATTGTAGAAAATAGAATATATTAGAGTATAGAATCGTGATAATAGATGAAAATGGACGGGTATAAATCGATCTGTTGGTCTGTTGGTCTGTTGGTCTGTTGGTCTGTTGGTCTGTTGGTCTGTTGGTCTGTTGGTCTGTTGGTCTGTTGGTCTGTTGGTCTGTTGGTCTGTTTGAATTATGAGAAAGATTAGAGTATCAATAATTGATAAAATTGACGGGTAAAATCCCTTGACTTTTATATCAGTTATTGATAAAATTTATTTATAAATTTTAGAATGAATGGAGACGGTAAGATGAGTAAAATAGTAGAAAGCCCTCATGCCCAAGAAAGTAGAATAAATCGAAATTTCCAGATAAGTGAAAATGAGTTATCTAAGGTTAATCGAGTAGTTAAGGATAATAAAAGATATTATGTTATTGTAAGAAAATATTGGACTGAACAGGTCATAATTGAAAGTAATGGTCATCGATGTCAGGGTGATATGATAGTCGGAGTCGTTGAAAATAAAGAAATCATAACCTGGTTGTTGGGTCGTTCTGTTAGGAAAGATTATTATCAAGATGGAAAGTTATTATAAAAAACCTTGATCTGATAAAAAAGTATAGGCCGGTTGATGAAATCGGCCTGTTTGAGTCTTATTAAATCTTTATAATTCATCTGATAAAAAAGTATAGGCCGGTTGATGAAATCGGCCTGTTTGAGTCTTATTAAATCTTTATAATTCATCTTGAATTCATCTTGAATAGTGTAGGATAATATCCTCATGGTAGAAAAGGGTGGACGGTCAGACGTCATGTTTTGAAAAAAACTAAGCATCCTTCACTCACAAAAATATCACGAATAAAGTGAAACTCGGTTGAATGAAACTATTATTTTCTAATATATTCTCAAGATAGTCGAGAAAATAGAAGTATTGTATAATAATAGCATGGGTGAAAATGGATACATTATTTATCAAATTGGGGTGACGCCTGATCAATATCGGTTTATTCGGTCAACGGCAAGGCGTTTCCGGTGGACGATACCGGAAGTATTGAGGGCGTCATTGGATCATTATTCTCAGCATCTTGAAGATGGGGAGAAGTATTTGAAGTTTGACCAGTATTCAAAGATACTGAATAATTTCGGAGTGAATAAGAGGCAGATGGATTTTATAGAATCTATGAAGCCGATGAAGCCTGCTCAGGTAGTGAGGGAGGCTTTATTCTCTTTTGAGATTCATGTAAAGAATCGAAAAGGGCGTGTTCTGGTAATGGAAGATGGTGATTAGGTGAAGTCTATATTATCGAAAAATAAAAAAGAGAGTATAGACGAGTTGTTTTACTTTATAGATTCTGTCTGCGAGATAAATCATAGCAATATATTGAATCTTGCTGAGTTGTCTATAAAGTTTAGCGAGGCGAGTGCGGATATCAGAAATAGTGCAGAGCATCCGAATCGGTTAACTGATAGGTGGATAAAATCTTTAGAACAAGGGAGTCCTGATTATGGAGTATATGGAGAAGAAGGATATTTTGCAGAACTGATAGCTTGCTGGATAGTTTATTCGAGGAAGTATTTATTGGAAGTAAAGAAGAAGTTGTATGAATTTTCCGATCCAAAAGTTATTGTAGATTTGGGGTGCGGGTTTGGATTTACTACGGCTGGCATCAAGTCTATTTTCCCTAATGCGTCAGTTTACGGCACAAATTTGATTGGAACGTTGCAGTACCAGATATGCGAAAAGGTAGGGGAAAAATACAATTTCAAGATGGTAAACGATATACATGATGTAAATGGGGAAATAGATTTAGTTTTCGGGTTTGAGTATTTTGAACACTTTGAGAGTCCGGTAGAGCATTTAATCGAGATACTATCGAAAAATCCTAAACAATTGTTAGTTGCGAATACATTTGGGTCAATGGCTATTGGCCATTTTGAGAATTATAACTATCGTGGCATTTCTTTTCCTAGAAAAGAAATGCAAAAGAAGTTTAATGATTGCCTTGTAGATTACGGATACGAGCAAGGGAAAATTGGGTTTTGGAATAGTAGGCCTCAGTATTGGACAAGGAGAGAATTACAAATGAGTGATGAATTTGATTTTGGGGATATTACCTGGACGACAAAAAAGGTAAAGATAAAAGAGATAAGAGATTGGGATAAAAATCCCCGCAGGATATCGAAGAAGGATGCTGCGGATCTGAAATTCTCTATCAAGAAATTTGGATTGGCAGAGCCGTTGGTTGTCAATCTGGATTATTCCTTGATCGGTGGACATCAGCGGAAAAAGTTAATCAATGTTCCTGAATTGGAGATTGATGTAAGAGTACCTAACCGGATGCTTACTGAGAAAGAAGCGGCTGAGTTGGGTATTCGGTTGAACAAGAATACTGGAACATGGGATGATGATGCTTTAGCCAATTTCTTCAACCAAGAAGATTTGATTTCTTGGGGTTTCACGGAGGATCAGTTATTGGGCGAAGAGTTTGAAGGAGGCGATGGGGAAGGGAGAGTTCCGGTTGGAGAGCCTGAGTTGAAGATAAGCCCTGAGTTATTTGAGAGGCATGATTATATTGTTTTCTATTTTGACAATGAATTAGATTGGAATGTAATCAACGAGTTGTTCCAACTACAAGTCGTGTTTACTGCTCCGGTCGGAGGAAAGACGTTGAAACAGAAGGGGTTAGGAAGAATCATTCCTGGTAAGAAATTATTGGAGATCATAAACCGTGCTTCCGGATAATGTTCATGTTGCTATAAAATCATATAAAAGAGCAGGGAAAATTACTGCGCTTGCTGTATTTCCCTTTGCGTATATTTGGGTTCCTGAAAGTCAGGGAGACGAATATAAATCTCATTACGGGAGCGATAGAATCATCACGATTCCAGACGAAGAAGATGGAAATTTGTGTAAAAAACTTAATGCAATTCTGGATCGCTCTCCGTGCGAGAACGTTTTAATTTTGGATGATGATATTACGAAGGTCGGCTGTTGGGAAGAAGGAGGGAGAATCTGGCTAAGTCCGGGGCAGTTGGCAGATATGATCGTGCAGGGGTTTATTATGGCGCATGATTTAGGGTGTCATCTATGGGGAATCAATCAAAATGCTGATCCATTGGTGCATTACACATATCGTCCGTTTTCTCTTCTTGCGCCGATCCTTGGGCCGTTCAATGGGCATATTCTTCCTACGAAGTGCCGGTTTGATGAGACGATAAACTTGAAGGAAGATTACGATTATTTCCTTCAAAACATTATGTATTATCGTAAATGTCTCAGGTTCAATAAATACCATTATGTTCACGATCACGGAAGTTTAGCGGGGGGTGTTGTATCTATGAGAACGATGCAGAAAGAAGAGGATGCGGTAATGGGAATGAGGCGAAAATGGGGAGATAAGGTGTTCAGGGCTGGCGGGGCTGCGGGGGGGAAATCTGCTAAAGGAAATAATATTCTTAATTCGTTTATTCGGGTTCCCTTGAATGGAACATAGATGAAAACTTATCACAAGAATCCGAGAAGGATTGATCGAGAAGATTTTGATCGGCTGAGAAATTCGCTTGAAGAGTTGGGGGATTTAGGAGGGGTGGTTCACAATATCCGCACGGATGAAATTGTTGGAGGGAATCAGAGGGCGAAGGTATTTGACATAAATAGGTGCGAAATTGTAATTACTGAGGAATATGAAGTTCCTGACAGTCAAGGGACAATTGCGATCGGGTATATCGTATGGGATGAAAAAAAGTATTCTTACCGTAGAGTTTATTGGGATGAAGTCCAGGCTGAAAAAGCGAATATTCTTGCGAATGACATCTCCGGAACTTGGGACTATGCGATTTTAGGGAGAAATTTTGACGTTGAGAAATTAGAGCTTTGGGGAATGAGTTCGGACGATTTGGATAAAGTAAATGTAGAATTGTTTGGAGATGGGGGGAATGATGATGTAACGGAAAAAGATATCTCAGATGCAGAAGAATCTGTCAATGATATGTCAAAGAACGAGAGCGAGACGATAGAAATTCCTTGTCCGTATTGTCACGAAGTGATTATGGTAAGGAAGTCTGATTTTATAAGAGAATGATCATCTACAAGAGTCAGAACGTTTTTGATGCGGCGCTGGAAAGAATAGAATATTTGTTCTGTGAATTTCCGCACGTTATCATAAATTTTTCAGGGGGGAAAGACTCTACGGTTTTACTGCATTTATGTTTGATGGTCGGAGAGAAATTAGGCAGGCTTCCTTTGGATGTGATTTATATTGACGAGGAGTTTGTTTGGGAGTCGGTTGTCGAGTATGTCAGGAAGGTAAAGGAATATAAAGGGATTGATTTAAGTTGGTTTCAGATGCCGCTTAAATCAGTTAATGCTTCGTCTCGGACAGACGATTCTCTTATTTGTTGGGATTACAGTAGGGAAAATAATTGGGTAAGAGAGAAAGATGAAGATTCTATAAAAGTAAATGATTATGGAGTAGAAAATTTTTTTGATTTATTTGATGCGTATGCGGTAAAGAAGTATGGAAAAGGGGAGAAGATTTGCAATCTTGCGGGAGTGAGGGCGGAAGAATCTCCGTCCAGGCTCAATGGGCTTACTTCTTATCCTACTTACAAGTGGATCACTTGGGGGAAAAAGGAAAAGACTTCGAATCATTTCACATTTTATCCGCTTTATGATTGGAGCTATTCGGATATTTGGAAGGCGATATTTGAGAATAATTGGGAATATACTCGATTGTATGATTATATGTTCCAATATGGAGTACAGGTTAAAGATATGAGGGTGTCCGATGTAATTCATGAAACGGCGGTAAGGAATATGTTTTTTATGCAGGAAGTCGAGCCAGAGACATGGAATAGGATTATTAATCGGGTATCGGGGGCGAATTCTACTTCTCATTTGTTGAATGAAGGGCTTGCTGTAAAAGAACTGCCGTATATGTTCAGGGACTGGAAAGAGTATCGGGATTATTTGTTGGAAAATCTCATTTCTGATAAATGGATCAAGGAAAAATTCAGGAAGAAATTTGAAGCGCATGATGACAATTACCGAGACGAGATTTTAGAGAAATTGTATAAGACGGAGATTTCTGCTATTCTCTTGGGGGACTGGGAGGGAACGAAGTTATCTTTATTTCGTGCTTCTCACGCTCGGTATTCGAAAAATAAGGGTAAGATGGGACTCCATGAGAAAAGATCATCCAGTTAATGATGTTGTGTGGATTCCTGTCGAAAAATTAGAGGCAAACGACTATAATCCCAATTCTGTTGCTTCTTCTGAGATGAATTTGCTTTATATATCTATCTTGAGAGATGGATATACTCAACCGATTGTTACGGTATATGATAAAGAAAGGGATATTTACGTAATCGTGGATGGATTTCACAGATATCTTGTATTGAAGATATATAAAGACATTTATGAGAGTACGGAAGGGTTTGCGCCAGTTGTTGTGTTGAATTGCGGGATTGCGGATCGGATGGCTGCTACTGTACGACACAATCGAGCCAGGGGAAAACATTCAGTACAGGGAATGTCAAAGGTTGTGTTCGAGATGCTTAAGGCTGGCATGAAGGATGAAGATATCTGTAATGAAATTGGGTTGGAAGCGGAGGAATTGGTCAAACTTAAGCATATTACTGGATTTTCTAAGCTGTTCAAGGATGCTGTATATGGAAAATCTTGGGTAACAGATCGAATGATCCAGTTAGAGAGAGAATATAAGGGAAATAATAACGATGCCGAGTAAGATACAATGTACGGCGAAATCTAAGGCAACTGGCGAAAGGTGCAGAAGGTGGGCGGTTACTGGATTCACTGTTTGTCAGGTGCATGGGGCGGGAAGTCCGAAACAAGGGAGGCCGGGAGGAAGGCCGCTTTCTGCTGGAGGTCGATATTCGAAGAATCTTCCGGATAGATTAGCCGAGAGGTATGAGCAGAGCAGGAATGATACTGAGCTATTGGCGATGAGAGAGGATATTTCCCTGATTGATGCAAGGATTTCAGACATCTTAAAGAGGGTTGATACAGGGGAGGCGGGGGCTGTCTGGAAGAAGGCAAGGGATGTTTATGATGAATTAGTGGATGCTCTTGCGAAGAAGGATGCGGTATTAGCGAGTGCAAAGACTAAGACACTTGGAGATGTGATTAAGAGAGGACAATCAGATTATGCCGCATGGAACGAAATTGTCTCGCTTGTTGATCAGAGAAGAAAATTGATCGAGGCGGAACAAAAAAGATTAGTTGCTGCAAACTATATTTTGAAGGTAGAGGAAGCTACGCTGTTAATGAGTGCATTGGCGGCGGCTGTAAAGAAGTATGTACCCGACTCAAATGTCTTATTCCAGATCAACCAAGAATTCATACGACTTAGCGAGAGAGTCGGTAAGCAAGACTCTCTTTCCGGAATTGAGTCGTAAGAATTTATGGCCTGACGAACATCTTTCGAACAATGGTGAAGCAGTTCCCTTCCATATCGCTCAGCGATTGGCATGGGAGAGTGAGCTAAGATGGATCGCGTTATTTGCTGGAACGCAATCCGGGAAAACTTCATGGGGGCCGTGGTGGTTAGAGAGGGAGATTAGGATAAGAGGGTCGGGGGATTATTTGGCTGTTACGTCAACTTACGATTTATTCAAGTTGAAGATGCTCCCGGCGATTATTGAAGTATTTGAGGGGATTTTAGGGATCGGGAGATATTGGGCGGGGGATCGGTTAATCGAGATAAAAGACCCTATTTCGGGTGAATTTTTAGCGAAGAAAACGACAGAGCAGATGTATGGTCGAATAATTCTTCGGGCAGCATCTTCACTTGGTGGGTTAGAATCTACTACGGCGAAGGGTGCGTGGCTGGACGAGTGTGGACAGGATGAATTCGTTGTTGGTGCTTGGAGGGGTGTAAGGCGCAGGCTTTCTTTGAATTTAGGAAGATGTTTATTTACGTCTACTTTATATAATTTAGGATGGACAAAGACTGAATTGATTGATAAGGCGAAGAAGGGGGGAATATCGGAAGATTACAAAGTTGAGACTGGCGAAGTTGAATGTACGATAAATAAAAAGGCGGAGATTTGTCTGGTTCAGTTCGATTCGATCATTAATCCGTCTTTCCCGATCAGCGAGTACACGGCGGCAAAAGAATCTCTTCCGGAAGATGAATTTTCTATGCAGTATCGGGGAAGGGAGTCAAAACTTCGCAGGCTTATTTATAATATTTTTGATGAAAGCCATAAGTGCAAGAGATTTGAAATCCCATTGGCTTGGAATCGGCTAATCGGGATCGACTTTGGAGGAACGCATATGGCGGCTGATTTCTTTGCGGAAGACCCCGTAAATGGAATATTGTATTGTTATCGTGAATATTTGGAAGGAAGTTTGACGATTGAAGAACACGTTCAAAATATAACAGAGGGAGAGCCGGAATATTTGACAGTTGTTGGAGGATCAAGGTCAGAGGGACAATGGAGAAGGGATTTTGCGAAGGAAGGGCTAGAAATTTCTGCGCCGATCATTAGTGATGTGAGTGTAGGGATACAGCGAGTCTATGAAGCCTTGAAGAAACGTGAGATAATATTTTTCGATGATTTAGAGGGGACTCTTGATCAGTTTGGGCGTTATAAGCGCAAAATGATCGATGGAGTTATTATAGATGAAATCGATTCTAAAATCACATTTCACTTTATGGATGCTATCCGATATATAATTAGTGATGTATTTGACGAAATGAGTTGGAGCAAGCCCGCTGGAGGCTAATAATGGATGACCCTCTAAAGACATCTGCAATTGAAGTAATTGAGAGACAAAAAGACGAAATAAATAATTACTCGCGTCAGCCGCGTTTCGAAGGAGACGCGCCTGATTCTGGCGATATTTTTACTTCGGTATATACCTGGATAAAAAAGATCGAAGATAAAGAGCCTCCGTATAAGGTAGACAGCCGAAAGCGGGATGAATGGCTAAGAGAATTTGTCAAGCGGGAGCCGCATTTGCTTGGTATTGTAAATGGAGTAATTGCGATTGACAAGAATCGGGGATGGAGCGTGATTGGGGGAAGGAATCAGGTAATTCGCTGGACGGATACTTTTCACAATTGGCAGGCTGCGCCTGGGAGATGGGGGTGGCGGGGAGGATTATCTACTGCGTCTAATTCTTTTTATACGGCAGATATGGGAGGGGTAATTGAGCTAGGAAAAGAAGGCAGGAGTGGGCCGGTCAGGGCTTTTTACCATGTTGATCCAGCCAGATGTACGCTTACGGGAGATGATGAATATCCTATAAAGTATTTTCCAAGTGCAGGGAAAGTACAGAATTGGAGTTGGAGAGATTTTTTGTCTGTTACTTCATTGATTTCAACAGACGAAAAAATGAAGGGGTTGGGGTATTGTGCAGTCAGCCGTGCGGCAGAGATGGCAAAGATTATGATTGCTGTTTATGAACATGATCTTGAGCAGTTGGGGGCGAGAGCGCCGAAAGGATTATTGCTTCTAAAAGGTGTTCAGCAGAAACAATGGAATACGGCGCTGGCAGCCAGGGATACGGAGTTAGAGTCGTCAAATATGGATTATTTCACTCCGGTTGCAGTATTAGCCAGTCCTGGGGATATTGATGCGAAGCTGATTGCATTGTCTCAGCTTCCGGCGAATTTTGATGAGAGACAGTTTACGGATATGATGATGTTCACGTATGCGCTCATATTCGGGTATGATCCATCCGAGTTTTGGCCGGTTCAGTTTGGAGCGTTAGGAAGAGGAACTGAGGCTGAGATACAGGCGATGAAGGCGACTGGAAAAGGCGGATTGGATTTTATGTTGAATTTCCAGGAACAGTTGCAGGAGATATTACCGGAGACTCTTCATTTTGAATTTGATCGAAGGGATCAAGAAGCGGATTTGATCAATGCGAAGGTAATGATGGCGTATGCGGAAGTTGTCAAGGTAATACGGGAAATGGGGGAAAAGATTGGACAGCCTGGATTGACGAATGAGGAGGCCAGGGCGTTATTGAGTGATTGGGATGTATTGCCGAGAGATTGGACAGCAGTTGTAGACGTTACTGCGTCTGATGTTGCTAATCCTGATTCAGGAGATATTGAATTAGATAATACAGACACAACGGCAAATGCTATTGAAGATCAAGCTACATCTCAGGAAGTTATTCAATCTGCTTTGAAAAGGGCATTGGATAAGAGGAAAGACGATAGGCTAAAGAAAAGGTTGTCTGAAATGCCTTCGATTATGAAGTTAGCTAAGGTTATGCCAAGAGAGCCAATTGTTGAGTATCGGTATCCTGAAAACCGCTTCAACTTGATTTGTGATACTTCCGAGGAATTGTTTGTACGTAAAAGTTTTTAGGATCATATGATTTCTAAGAAAATTCCTTTATCCAGTTTTATCTATTATCTTAAGACAGATAAACCGTTTTCATTTTCCAGGTGGGGCGATGGAGAATGGAATTGTATGCTAGGGGAAGAAGGTGGAAATTGTGATGGGCATTTGTATTATCCGGATTTAGGAAAGGCATTGACTGGAGTTTTGAGAAATAATTTCCCTTATTATCATGGTTGGCTGAATGTATCTAATTTAGCGGGAAGAGAAAAGATAGAAGATCATATTCAAAAGAATAACATAAAAGTTGAATGGGTCGATGGATCGGTGTTGATCGATTCTGCGATAAAAGGCGAATTGTATCCATTCATGGCCGAATTGAGGAAGAAAAAGTTTTGTCTGGTTGGTCCTTCGTATTTAAGTAAAATCGAAAAGCAGATGAATCTTATGACTTGCAGTCATGTTTTAGTTCCTGAAGTAAATTGTTGGAATGATCGGGTGAGAATTCATAAAGACATTTACAGCGTGATAGATAATAATCGACCGGAAGTCATTGGGTTTTCTTGCGGGATGCCGTCAAAAGTTTTCATTGATCATATTTGGAACGATATGCGAGGAAAAATCACTTTGATTGATTTTGGCTCTTTATTGGATGTATTTGCTGGGAAAAAAAGTAGAACTTATCATGGGAATATAACGGCTGAAATCATAAAAAAGAATGTGAAGGGATAAAAATGAATCAGATTCATTTTTCTGTTTTAACAAATGATCTTCATTTGTGGTTGCTTAGAGGATTTTGCTATCTTGTAAATGAATATTGGAGGGATGTTTGGTTCAATGTTTATGGGTTTTCTAGCCCAAAGTTTGCGACTCCTAGAAATTTCAAATTTGTCAGTTTGGGGACACAAAAACCTGCCGATGTATGGTCAAATGGATTGATTGATATGTTGAAAAAGATACAAGAGCCGTTAGTGCTTTTGATGCTTGAGGATTATTGGATATATGATCCTATAAACATCGAGTTGATAGATCAAGTATCCGAATTTATGTTGGAAGAGATGAACTGCGGGCAAAATATTTTGCGATTTGATCTTTCTGCCGATCGTGCAAATACGACTGGATGTTGCTTTTACCAATCATATAAAGATTTAAGGATTATGGAAAGTCCATCGAGGGCGGCATATCAAATGAGTTTTCAGGCGGGAATATGGAATAGAGAAGAGATGTTAAGGCATATTATTCCTAATGAATCTCCTTGGGATGCTGAAGTGAATGGCAGCGAAAGACTCAAGAAGTTGAATAAACTTTCTCCAAAAGTTTATGGGAATGTATCTCCAATTCTAAAGTATCAGCCAGTATGGAGGTCAAAGAAAAAAGTGTTTCAAGTAAATAAAATTCCGGAACATAATATTCATTTTATTCGCAAGATGGGATGGCTCGACCAGAGAGGGGTGTAAGATGGGATTAAAATTCAAGGGAATTCCAGAAACAATTACTTTACAGCTAAAAGAGAAGTATGGATTGACTTGTTTTGTTGAGACGGGGACTCATATTGGGAGAAGTGCGCTTTGGGCGTCAAACTATTTCGATGTTGTCTATACAATTGAATTGGATAAGGAATATTATGATAAGGCGAAGGCTTTGTTTGCGAGTCGGTGCTGGAAAGATAATATCATTCAATATTTAGGGGATTCTGTGGAAGTTTTGCCTGAGATAATCGGGAAAACAGGGAATTCTTTTTTCTTCTTAGATGCTCATTGGTCAAATGATTTGCCTTATCACAGGCCGAAGTTAATCAATCCGATCTTGAATGAAATCGAGTTGATTTTGAGTTCTGTGTTTGTTCATGTCATAATTATTGATGATTTTCGTCTTTTTAGGGTTACTCCCGGGTGGCCGAGTATAGAAGAGATAGAAGCTATTACGGATAAATATGGGTATGATCTGGATTTATTCGAAGAAGAAGATATCATGGTAATTCAAAAGGATTGGACAGAATGGAAGAAATAGACAAGAATGGGGATGTAAATAAGATTACTGGGTTATGCGATTCTTGTAAGAAAGAATTGGGATTCAGGAACGATATGGTTGCTGTATTGAAGCACGATTTATTGTCTGATCTGTACGGAAAATTTGTTTACGATATTGGGCTAAAATGTCCGAATTGCAGTTATTTCTATCATTCTGCTTACACGAATGATCGACTGATGAGTCGGCAGAATGATGCCAGAAACGGCGGATTAAAAAAGGCGAAGATGCAGCGTTCTTATCAAAACGCCTTTAGTAAATTCCAGGTAGAGTGTAAGAATTTACTTGAGAATGAAATTGCAAGTAAGGGTTGATGCAGAGGGGTATGTTCGAGCGGGAGGAATATTGATTGGGAAGAGGATTGTAATTGAGGGAAAGGTATTTCTTCAAATTTGCGACAAAGATAAAAGGCGTTCTTTTGAGCGCGGTACAAGATTCCCGCTTATTGAACTAAGCGAGTTGGTTGATAAAATGAATGATGGGAATCAGGGAGGGAAAATAGATAATAATCTATGCAGTAAAGAGTAGGTTTATTAATCTTTCTTGTTTTTTATTTATGAATGATGGGTATCACTTGACAACTTATCATTTATTACTATAATGATAAAGAATCTGATAGTAGCGTGTGCCGTTGAGCCGTTGTGAAGTTCGCATTTCACAGCGGCTTTATTTTTTATAAGCGAAGGAGGTGATCCAATGCCTTATAGTGGAAGCGGAGACGACAGCCTCCCTGATTATGTAAAAGAGTTATCGGAAGATAAGCGCGCTCAATGGGTTGCTGTATTCAATTCCGCTTATGATAGCTGTATGGAAGATGGCGGAGAATCGGACAAATGCGAAACGTCTGCATTTACTCAAGCGAATGGAGTTGTGATGAAAGACGATGAATTAAAGCAGTTGATGGAAAAGAAAGAGCATTCTCCTGCACTCCTGAGAAAGTTATGGGATGCAATTCGGTCTGTGTTTGTCCAGGATAATGAATTTGACCGAGTCCGGGGAAAATTGCAAGAAAAGGCTGTTTCCCTTTCGGATATTTATACTCAGGTTGTTTACGAAGTGTATGAATATGATGATTGGGGATGGTTGATGGATATTTTCCGAGAAGATAGTGGAGAAATGTTCGCCATTATCGCCAGCGAGGGGAAACTTTATAAAGCTCTTATTTCGCTTCAACAGGGAGAAGACGAAGGCGCGATGGAATACTCTATTCCCATGAAAGATGGATGGGAGGAAGTTTTGATGGAGTTTGTTCCTGCCGAGAGGTCAAAGACTACGATTATTCGCCAGTCAAACGGTAAGATTCGTGGATTTATGATTTCGTCTACATCCACCTTGAATCGGAACGGCGAGATTGACTCTCGAAAACTTCACGAGAATTTGAATCGCAGAGCGGAAGATAGCGGGAAGTATCCGTATATTGATTTCTTCCATCTTGGGAAAAAGACTCGGATTGGACAGGCGGATTTTCTTGCATTAGATGAAAATGTTGCCATTTGCTCCTTCCTGTTTGATGATCCGGAAGAGAATGAACTTGCGGCGGCTGTTATTAAATCCTGCGAAAAAGACCCCGAATATTGGGGAGCTTCAATTTCGTATTATCCTAAAGGAGAAGTTGAAAAGCTTCGAATTGCGGATGTAACAATCAATGTTTATGAGGATGGGGAGTACGAGGCAATCACGGTTTTGCCTGAGAAATATGCGGCTTCGTGGTTAACTGCGCTTCCTGCATTAAATATGGAGGTAAATCAGAGGATGAACAAGAGAGTAGAAGAGGCAGTAATAAAACTTGCTGACGGTGACGAGGAATTGTTAAAGAAATTGGCCGGGATTGTTGATGGCGCAAATACGACAATTACCTCGAACAAAATGTTGACTCGTGAAAGCGGTCAATCAGAAACTTTATCGGAGGAAATTGTTATGGAAACTCAAGAAGCAGAAGTTGTTGTAACAGAAGCGGTCTTGGAGCAAGAGGAAAATGATCCGGTTGCTGAAACCCCTGTATTGGTCGAGCAAGCAAACGAGTTCGTTTTGGATGACAGCGCAGTTGAAGCAATCAGTTCTCATGTTCTTCAAAATATGCAGGAACGGGATGGGAATCAGTTTGCCAGTCTGGTCAATCAGATGGCGGCATTAGCTGAACAGATCGGCTCATTGAGTGCTGAATTGATTAATTTGCGCTCGAATGTTCAGAAGCTTTCTAAGTTCAATGATGAATTAAAGAAAGAAGCTGAATCCCAAACGCGCGAAAAAGAGGAATGGCAGGTTGATTTGCCGAGGCGTGAAGTCCGGCAGACAAAGGTCACGTATCGACCTAGCAAAGCCAATACAACGATTTTGAATTCTGCTCCGCGCGTTCCCGTTGGAACGTTCGCTGACGTAGCGGAATCAACGCTGGCAAATATCAAGTAAGAGATCGAGCCAGGATATTTATTTATTTTAGGAAAAATTTGGAGGAATGAAGCAATGACGACACAAATGGTTTTAGATCAAATTCCTACTTCTCCGCATATGCCAGCGGGTCTGCCCAATGTACAGCGTCGCGAAACGTTGTCAACATTGGCAACAATCTACGGGTGCTGCGGTCTATTTGATCTTTGTTCAGACCAGGATTTGATGAGTCTTTCGTTTGAAGGACAAAACGCTTTTCTTGACTGGATCGGTTGGGAGTTGACCGATATTTGCAAGATCACAAAGAATTTTATCACCTGGGTTCGCCCCGAGCCAACAGATCGCGGTACTCGCTCTGACGGATTTTTGTCGAACGCTTGCGGTGACTCAAATGGCGTAGATTACGGCGTTTGTGATTTCACCCTGGAAGATTTTGCCCTTCTGCGAAGGCATGGGCCAGTCCGGAACGCAACCCGCAATTCTGTCCGATTGTGCGATGCGCAGCCTCGGTATCGATTGGACGGGACTCCGATCTTGAGTGATGCGGAATATGATATGCGTCTTTCGATGGAAGCTCTTTTGCAAGACTTGAAGCGCATGATTATTGATGGAAATTCTTCAATCTCCGGGCAGTTTGACGGGTTCGACAGTTTGATTAAGACCGGGTATACGGACTCGAAGGGCAAATCCTGCCGTATGATGGATTCTGTCATCGTTGATTGGAACGGTAATCCAATGGACGGCGGCGCTGGAATCACCTGGAATGGTGCTCCGGTCGCTCCTACGTACAATTACGTTGATGTTCTTTTGGCGGCTTTCCGGCGAGTAATGGATCGAATCCAGAATTCTCCTGCGTTGGCGTCACAGCCTTTGTCTGTTGGCGATATGGTATTTGTTGCCCCGACTCATGTTCTGCGGTGCTTGCTTGATCACTACACCTGTTGGTCAGTCTGTGATGGAAAGCAGTACAACGAGGTTCAGCTTCAAACGTATGAGGCTCGCACCTTCCGCAACAACTTGAACGGCGGTATGTTCCAGGCTGGCAAGATTTATCTGGATGGTTTCGAAATTCCTTTGATCGCATATAACTGGGGCTTACTCAAGTCTGGTCTGTTGGGAGATGCTTATCTTCTGACTGGTGCGATCGGGAACATCAAATTGATCCAGGGACAGTTACTCGATATGCGTCAGGTTCCTGGCGGATATCCGGATGCCAATTATTCATACACGGATGGTGGACGCGTTTTGACCTGGACTGAGCGGGATAAAACCTGCGTATATCGGGAAATTGAAATGCAACCTCGGTTGCTCTCTTGGGCTCCTTGGGCGCAGGTTCGTTTCCAGGATATTCGCTGCACTCAGCCCGGCGGCGTTATCAGTCCTGATCCTTGGGAGACTTCGTTCTTCCCTGAAACATCGTTCAACGTTCCTGTTTGTCCATAATATTCTGATCCTCCCTTCGGTATGGGTAGGGGCGGTAAAAATAACCGCCCCTACCCGAAGAGGGATAAAAGTAGTCAAAAAGAACAAATTGAAGGGGCATTCTTTTTATGAGCAATGATTGTTGCATTGTAGTTCCGTTCTGGAATGGACATAATCACATTGAGTCTTTATTAGATTCAATCCCTAAAGAATTCGAGATAATCGTAGTTGACGATTATTCGGATTTATCCTTTTCCCTTCCGGATAAGTATAAAAATAGGCCGATCAGGGTAATTCGGAATGATCGAAGGCGGTATTTTTCTGGTGCTGTAAACGTTGGAATACAGGCTACGAGAAAAAATGTTTTAGTTTTAAATCAAGATTCTGCTTTAGTTGGGGATGAATGGAGAGGGATTTTATCTGCTCCGGATTCGATTGCGATTGCTGGAGATGGGGTAATGGATCATCCTGCATGGCCGAAGGGATATGTTCAGGGAACATTTATGTTCTTGAATCGCAAAGCAATCGAGAAGGTTGGATTATTCAACGAAGAGTATTTCCCGCTTTGGGGAACTACGGCAGAATGGCAGTTGAGGGCTTGTCGATTAGGTTTTCAAGCTACTCCGGTAAAAAATCCGCCCGGGTATAAGCATAATCGGCATAAGGGACAGGCGTATGGGGACAGTATTCGAGATGCGCTTTCGAGAGAAATGGATAAAAGAGGTTTATTTATTCGGACGCCTCCGCTTGTTTCAATGGTTATCCCTTGCTACAATCATGGAAGGTATTTACCAGACACAATTGCGTCTTTGATTGGCGGGAAGGGACTTGAAAAGATATTTCCGGCTCAATCGTTTCAGGCATTTGAGATAATCATTGTCGATGATGCTTCTACGGACAATTCTGCGGCAATTGCAGAATCTTTGGTTGATCCGTGGAAGGGGATAAAGTTAGTCAAATTAAGTAAGAATGTAGGAACGGCGGCGGCAAATAATGCTGGCATATCAATTGCATTTGGAAGGGCGGTTACTTGCATGAGTGCAGACGATATGAGGGATCAGCACGCTTTGAAAAACTTGTATGATGCGTGGGAGAAAAATCCTCACAGTATTGTATATGATGATATTTTGTTGAAGGTAAACAATAAGTATGAAATTTGGGAGATGAAAAATTATGATTTTCCATCTCTTTTAGATAAGAATTATATTCATGCGGGGATCATGTTTCCAAAGTCTGGATGGAAAGAAGTTGGTGGATATCCAGAGATTATGCGGGATGGGAGAGAAGATTGGGCGATGAATATTGCATTTGGGAGAATGGGGTATTGTGGAGTTCATGTTCATTACCCTGGATATATTTATCGCAGGGAAGGACAAAACCGCACTTTACAGAATACGACTCCCGAATGGAGAGAAAAATTTCTCAATCAACTTAAATCACTGTTTCCGGATGTTTATAGAGGAGAGTATCCTATGGCTTGTTGTGGAGGAAGATCAAGGGCTAATCAGCCAAAAGCGACTGTTCGGCCAGAAATGATTCAATTAGCAGGAGAGTCTGGAATGACACTATTAGAATATCTTGGAGGAAATTTCGGTAATCAAACTTATTACGGTGAGGTTACCGGAAGCCGGTACGTGTTTTCGGCGAATAAACCGATCAAAAATGTTGATAATCGGGATGTTCCTGCATTCTTGGAATTGTATGGCAAGAACAAGAAAAAGGAATTCAGGAGATATAAATCTCCTGTTGTAGCTCAGGCGGTGAATCCGACTCAGCCTGCGGTTACAGTGTCTGAACAAAAATCAACCACTGTTGTGCAGAAATCTGTTCCTGCGAAAGAAGAAATTATTGAAAGAATAATTCCAAAAGAGTCGATTCAGGTGATGCAGGAAGCTGTTCCTTTGCAAGAAGAAATTATTGAAGAAATAATTCGGGAAGAGGCTATCCAGGAGATACTGGAAGCTGCTTCGGTTGTTGAAGAAGTTCCGGTTGTTGAA
>Ga0105097_10000473_pt1 | contig 18350 bp, 19 predicted proteins | sample PPLLak12cMay2015_FD_87035 | JGI IMG/M metagenome (GOLD analysis project Ga0105097, IMG submission 87035) | Freshwater sediment microbial communities from Prairie Pothole Lake near Jamestown, North Dakota, USA - PPLs Lake P7 Core (1) Depth... | ecosystem: Environmental > Aquatic > Freshwater >...
CAGGCCATCATAGCGGCTTCGGCCAATATGGAGCTCTTCGACATCGAAACCGGCAGCGAAGTTTTTCGTCAGGGCATCTTCACGGCCCCGGCCGTTACCGAGCGGACATCGCCCGAAGTGATGGTAGCCGCCGTGCGCGAGCGTGTCGGCGGCTATGTCGACAAAGGTAAATTCGTCATCGTCGTCGGCGGCGAACACTCGGTGAGCGTGGGCAGCATCCAGGCCCATGCCGCACGCCACCCGGGCATGGCCGTGCTGCAGCTAGACGCCCACGCGGATCTGCGCGATGAGTATGAGGGCAGCCGGTTCAACCATGCCTGCGTCATGGCGCGGGCGCGGGAGATCTGCCCCATGGTCCAGGTCGGAATCCGCAGCATGGACCGGGCCGAACAGGCGAGCTTGACGCCCGGTAGTGTCTTCTGGGCGCACGACATCGCCGCCAAAGCGGGCTGGATCGACGCCGTGCTCGCCCGGCTGCCGGCAGCCTGCTACGTCACCATCGACCTGGACGTGTTTGACCCGGCGGTCATGCCGTCCACCGGCACGCCGGAGCCCGGCGGCCTTTTCTGGTACGATGTAACCCGCCTGTTGCAGGCGGTCAGCCGTCGCTGCCAGGTGGTGGGGTTCGATGTGGTCGAACTCTGCCCAAGCGACCATAACCGCGCGCCTGATTTCCTGGCCGCCAAGCTGATCTATAAATTTCTAAGCTGGTGTTTCGAGCGGGCGCCGCTCCCGAAATAAGGACGTTGTCGGATGAAAAAGAAAGCGCTTCTCAAAAAACCCGTGCGGCACGTCGACGTCACCTCGTTCGACGCCACTCCCATTATCGACGCCATGCGCGAGATGTCCTTCACCTCGCGGGACACTGCCGCTGCGGCCGACATCTTCGAGCGCATGCTGCGGGACAAGGGCTGCACCATCGTGCTGTCGCTGGCCGGCAGCACGAGCGCAGCGGGCTGCATGCAGGTGTACGCCGACATGGTCCGATACAATATGGTCGATGCCGTAGTGGCCACCGGCGCATCCATCGTGGACATGGACTTCTTCGAAGCCCTGGGCTTCAAACACTACCAGGGCTCGCCCAACGCGGACGACCGCCAGCTTCGCGAGCTATACATCGACCGCATCTACGACACCTACATCGACGAGGAGCAGCTGCAGGCCTGCGACATGACGGTCAAGAAAATCGCCGACGCGCTGCCGCCCAAGCCTTATTCCTCCCGGGAGTTCATCCACGAGATGGGGCGCTACCTGACGGAGCACGCCGTCAAGAAGGGCTCGCTGGTCGAACTCGCCTATCGCCACAACGTTCCCATCTTCTGCCCGGCCTTCACCGACTCGAGCGCCGGCTTCGGTCTGGTCAAGCATCAGGTGGAGCGGCCCGACCGGCATCTGACCCTGGACTCCATCCGCGACTTTTACGAGCTCACCCGGATCAAAATGGAGGCCAAGACCACCGGCGTCTTCATGATCGGCGGCGGGGTGCCCAAGAATTTCATCCAGGACACGGTCATCTGCGCCGAGGTGCTGGGCCGGGACGTACCCATGCACAAATACGCCGTGCAGATCACCGTCGCCGACGCGCGTGACGGTGCCTGCTCGAGCTCCACCCTCAAGGAAGCCTCCTCCTGGGGCAAGGTGGATACGGCTTTTGAGCAGATGGTATTCGCCGAGGCAGGGTCGGTGCTCCCGCTCATCGTCAGCTACCTGTATCACCAGGAAAGCTGGCGCAAGCGCAAACGGCGTGAATGGGCGAAGCTTTTTTGATCTTTTAAGGACCTGGCCTGAAAACGGATTCCAACCCGGTGGTCGTTTCTCACGCGAACCCGCGCATGATCATGATTGCGAGCTGGAAATAGACGGTGATCCCGATCGCGTCGATGATCGTAGCCATCAAGGGACCTGCCGTCAGCGCCGGGTCGAGGTTGGCACGCTTCAGTAACAGCGGAATCAGCGCCCCCCCCAGATTGGCCAGCATCAGGGTCGCCAGCAACGCCAAGCCGACGATGGCGGCCAGCATAAGATTGTGGTCCTGCAGAAAGACTCGGAAGTAGGCCATCAACCCCAACGCGACCCCCAGGGCTGCACCCATCCACATCTCCCGTCCGAACACCCGCAGGAAGTCCTTCGGGCAGACTTCACCCAGCGCCAGCGCACGCACCACCATGGTCGCCGACTGGGTGGCTGCGTTGCCGCAGGTACCGATCACCATGGGAATAAAGAAGGCCAGCGCCACCATCTCCTTCAGCGTGGCGGCATTCCATTCCATGATGGTGGTCGAAATCAGCGAGGTGAACAATAGGATGGCCAGCCAGCAGAAACGGCTCCAGAAAAGCCGCGGCATGGGGCGTTTGAAGTATTCCTCCTCAAACGGGACCACGGCCGAAATCCGCTGGAAGTCTTCGGTGTTTTCGGCCTCGATGATGTCGATCACGTCGTCGACCGTGATGATCCCCAGCAGCCGGTTCTCTCCGTCCACCACTGGAATCGCAAGGAAGTCGTATTTCTGGATCTGGGCCGCAGCGGATTCGACATCCAGGTTGTGATGCACCGCAATGACGTTTTCTTCCATGATGTCCCGCAGCCGGGCCTGCGGCTTGGACATGATGATGTCCCGGAGCGATGCCACCCCTAACAGATGGTGCCCTCCGTCGGTGAGGTACACCTGGTAGATGGTCTCCTTGTTGGGCGCCTGCAGACGAAGAGACTCCAGAGCATCCTTGACGTTCATCTCGGGCGGCAGGTTGCAATAATCGGTGGTCATGACGGCGCCGGCCGTGCCTTCATCGTAGTTCCAGAGGCGTCGGATCTCATTGCGCTCGACCTGGGCGATGAGCGGCATGATCGCCTCGCTGATCTCGGAATCCACCTTCTTGAGCAGATCGACCCGATCGTCGGGCTCCATGTTCTCGATGAACTGCAACATGGTTCGAGTCCGACCGGTTTCCAGGCAGCTCTGCTGGGTTTCCAGGGACAGGTGCTCAAAGGCCTCGATGGCGATCGTGTTGCCGATATTCACCAGGGTTTCCACGATCTCCAACGGGCTCAGACCGCTGTTTTCAAGGTATTCGGCGATATCGGCCGGATGGCGCTCGCGTAACGTCTCCACCTCTTGACGGTCTTCGAGACGGCATGCAGAAGAATTTTCGGGGATTAGTTGCGGGGAAGTGGAAGTGGTCATCGGGCATCTCCTACCCGCCTTGGGTCCATCGTTTCGAGGCCAAAACGGTCAGGAGCCTGCCCTTACATCAGGGGCGCGTCGCTCGCTGGCCGGCGTTCTGATCTCGGACAAATAGACCCGGCATTGAAACGTGTTTGCCTCTTCGGTGACTCGGACTACTGCCAGGGTCGCCTGTGTTCATGTATTCCGTCCTTGAATGATTGAGTAGTTCCGGCAATACGCCCGAAGGCCAGACGTTGCCGGTTGCTTGAAGTCCTGCCTCTTTTAAGTAAACCGCTGGGGAAAAGCAAGCGAAAAAATCAATGCCGAAAACGCTGACCGACGATGGGTGGGGATTTCAGACCGCCGCCAATTTCCGTATCCCCATGCATTTCAGGTACGAGGTCTCGGGCATGGACAATAGCACCGGATGGTCTTCCGCCGGGCCACCCCGATAGATCACGTGGGCGAGGCCATGCTCTTTGGCGACGGCTTCGGCCAGCAAACCGAGAAAGTCGCTTTCGGCAAGGTGGTGGCTGCAGCTGCAGGCGAACAGCACCCCTCCCGGCTTGAGCCGGCGCCAGGCCAAGCGGTTCAGTTTCTGATAGGCCTTGACGGCTTGCGGCAGGTTTTTTCGCGACTTGACGAAGGCCGGCGGATCAGCCACCACCGCATCGTACGAATCCTCGCGGCGGGCCAGAAAGTCAAAAACGTCGCCATGGTGGAGACCGGCCCGTTCCGGTACGACCCCGTTGGCGGCAAGCCCCCTTTCCACCAGGCCCAGAGCATCGCGGCTCTCATCGACGAAGGCAACATGCGCAACGCCCGCTTTCAAAGCCCGCAGCCCCCAGCCGCCGGAGTAGCAGAACAGGTCCAGCACTCGTGCGGAGGTCATTTCCCGGACGAGGGCGCCGAAGTTCAGACGATTGACGCGCTGATCGAGGAAGAAACCGGTTTTTTGACCGGCCACCAGGTCGGCGGCGTACCTCACCCCATCCTCGTACACCTCCGCCCGCGCCAAGACAGCCGGGTCTCCGCAGACGACTTTCCGGAACGATTCCACCGCCTCGAGCCGTCGTACAGCCGAGTCGCAGCGCAACACCAGCCCCCGGAGCGACACCTGGAACACCCGCTCGATCAGCACGGGCAGGCGTTCGGTCAATCTTGTCAGCATCAGATCCATGCCGGCGGTGTTGCTCTGAATCACCGCATCGGGTGGAAAGAAATCGACCACCAGTCCCGGCAGCAGGTCCGCCTCCGAAAAAACAAGGCGGGCACTGCGTCCCTTCTCCAACGGCAGGCGTTGGGAAAAAGCCCAAAGCAGCCGATCGTCCAACAGTCGATTCAGGTCGCCGACGTCGCCACGGGCGACCGCCCGGCCGGCGATCAACGAATGGCGATTGAAGTAGCCGGTCGCAACGGTGCGGCGCTCGTGCACGAACCGGCACCAGTACACGGGTTCGTCCGGCTCGTCGCGCTTTTCGATTTCATTCGAATAGACCCACATGAACCCCCCCGCCAGCCGGCGGGCGGCACGGGAGGAAACGACGACGGCGGGCAATGCGGCAGAGTGGTCGGCAGGCACGGTCATGGCCGTTCTCCTTCATTCACGGCAAGGCCGGGTGGGATGAAAGCGGGTCCGGACTCCGATTCAAAGATCGCGCCGTATCGCCCCCCACCCCTCGGCGATGCAGCGGATCGAACCACGAAAGTCTTCCACATTGAAAATTTCGAGCGTCACCACCCGTTCTCCGTCTGCGTCCGCCAGCCGTTGCAGCAAGGCGTCCCGAAGCGACCGATCCAGATGATGGACGGACCGGTGGTCGACACCGTTCTCGATTCCGTGCAGGTGCACCACGCGGGTCCTGGCAAGATAGCGGTCCAGGTGCCGATGCACATCTTCTGCGCACATCAGCAGGTGGCCGATGTCCGTGCAGACGGAGAGGCCAAGCTCACCGACGAGATCGGACACCCGTTCGAAGGGATAGTCCAAGTTTTCGATGCAGAGTTTCTGCGACGCAACCTCTTGGGTTATCGTCCGGACGGAATCCCGGTGAAGAGCCTGCCATCGCGGCATGTCGTTGGAAGGGGGGTCTCCGCGGTGATCGCCGGCAAGGTGGAGGACGTAGGCGAAGGGGTCCAGCGGCTCCATGCGCATGATGATGCGGCGGCAGACGTCAACCACCCGCCGGCGCTCGGCGGACTCGGCATGGCCGGTGTGAATGTCGATCGGCAGATGGACCGTGTAGGTCAAATCGTGCTGTGCGGCAAGCTCCTTGAGCGTGCGGGCGGTCTCCTCAGAGGGAATGTTGGAGAAGCCGGTCGACTCGAAGAGCACGATTTCGATGTCATCCATCTGGTCGGCCAGAAACCGGACGTTCGGGATGATATCGTCCGGAATCACATACGAGGAGGTGCCCAGCCTGAACGGCAATCGATTTTTCAACAACGGCACCATGATGGTTTCCTAATAATCGTCATCGCCGCCCGTTAGGCGCGGCGGCCCCTTGCCGGACGACGGCAACTCAAAGACATACGGGAAACGCGGCCGCTCCATTTTTTCGATGGCCTCTGCTGTAAGAAAAACCCTGTCCTGGACCATTGAAAAGGGGACTTCACCCGTGCCGCCCAGATCGGTGATCAAGGCGGCCTCGGGGAGCGGCTGCAATCTCCCGAAGACCACGATCCAATCTCCGTCCCGCAGCGGGGGAACCCCTTCGCCGGCAACCATCACTCCCATGGCGATGGCGTCCGCGAGGCAGCACACCATGTTGCCCCGCAGCAGGGCGAACTTCCCAAGCCGGTCCAGCTGGGCGCTCCGTTTGACGATCCCGCGCGTTACATAGCGCTGATCCGACTGTGCGGCCGGATCGGCCTGCACGGACAGGAAAAGCCGGGCCGGATTCGACTTGAGATAACGATCTCCGTTCCAGACCAAATATGGGTCGGGATCGACCCGGACTTCGGGAGGAGGCTTGACAGCAAAGCCGACCGGACCCTTTAAGGTGCCGGCACTGGCACTTAAAGCCATCATTCCTAACGCTGCAAAGCACAGGGTGCGCAGTATGTTGGTGCCGCCGGCCGGGCGAACTAGGAATGCCGCTCCCACGATCAAAAACCCGACGGCCGCTGCAACGGTGAGCGGGCGGAACCTGGGGTTCATAAACGCCGCATAGGCTTCGGTTCGGGTGAGAAGCAGCATGTAGAGACCCAACCCGAGGACAAACGCCCCATCCAGCGCCAGCAGGGCACGTTTCATCCGCCTACCTGACCAGATATCCCGAGAGGAAGGTTAAGCCGAACACGCAGACCATCGGTACGATGACCAGCGTCCACGCCATTTTTTTGGGAAACGCCCCAAAATACATACCTATCAGCTTGAGATCCACCATGGCGCCCAAGGCCATGAAGCCCAGCTGCGCGGCCGGGGGCACGTAGACAAAAGAAGCGGCGACAAAGGCATCCGCCTCGGAACAGACGCAAAGCAGAACCGCTAAGAGCATCAACACGACAATAGACAGGGACATGCTGCCAGCCAGCACTTGAACGAGCTGCCAGGGCAGGAAGACCTTGAAGGCGGCCGAAGCCAGCGCGCCTAAAACGAGGTATTTACCCATTTCCAGGAACTCGGAAGCCCCGCTGCTGAGAAGATCCAGAACCGTCCGGCAGTTGCGCCCATCGGCTGACATGCTTTGAGCGCCGTGCGAATGAAGATGGTCCACGTCCGGCCGCGAGACCGAGCAGTTGGAGTCGGCCGGCCAGCCGGCGCGGAGGCATCCACAGCAGAGCCATCCGGTCAAAGCCGCGCTGCCGGCGACTATAAAGACCCGTCCGGCGACCATTTGGAAGTTCCCGCTGAAGGCCACGTAGGTGGACAACACCACCACGGGGTTGATAACCGGGGCAGCCAGCATGTAAGTAACCGCGCTCAACGGCGGAATCCCCTTTCCCAGCAGCCGGCGCGCCAGGGGCACCGACCCGCATTCACAAATGGGCATGAGCATCCCGCCCAGCAGCCCGACTGTGATGCGGCCCAGCGCCCCTTGCGGGATTCGGCTCGCGATTCGCTCCGTGTCTGCATATCGGTCGACGGCGGCCGACAGCAAAGATCCGAAGAGCAGGAAAGGAGCGGCCTCCAGGACGATCGAAACCGCAATTCGGCATATCAGTTGAATATCTTGGAGCATCATCAAAGTGTTGTCTGCGCCCGCACCCGATAGACTGCTCTCGGGTGAGCACCGGATAGTCGGTTGATGGCTAAAACCGTTTATAGGCCATCGCGATTGGCATGTCATCTGATTTCGCGTATAAGCTTCCAGAGATTTAACCGCATCGACCATTTCCTCAGCTTTCTGCAGGAAGGACAATCTCCATGAAAATGCAGTCGATTCCCTTCGAGGCCACCGATTGGTCCACCATCGAGAAAACCGAACACGCGGGCATCGGAGGGATTGCATCCTGGCGCACGCGGCAGTTCAGTGACATCCGGGTGCGAATGGTAGAGTACTCCCCTGGCTACCTGGCGGACCACTGGTGCTCCAAAGGGCACATTTTGTTGGTGCTTGAGGGCGAACTTGAAACCGAACTCGCTGACGGTCGAAGGTTCACGCTGACCGCAGGCATGAGTTATCAGGTTGCCGATGGGGCGGAGCCGCACCGCTCATCCACCCCAACCGGCGCCAGGCTTTTCATTGTGGATTAAAGGCGTCTCTGCCGAACTGCTTAAAATGACCGGAGCGGTTTCACCCTGTCCGATCCCGCATAACTTGACTTTGACTGAGCGCCTCCTTAGTTTTTTGGCATTCTTAGCTTCGGAACAAGAGCTGAGCGTTTATTAGCCTTCCCGATCCTTCCATTGCGCGGTTTCACAAGGGTTCAAAAAGCCGCTCGGCTTCGAAGCTGACAACCGCCCCCCAAACCTGTTGAAATAGGCGCGCAGACAATATCAAAAGCAAGAAAACCGCTAATTAGCTTACTTGAACCTGCCATAGCAGCAGACAGAAAGGAGGCGGCCATGAAACGCTTGTGGATGAGAACGATAGCCGTCGGAATCATGACGTTCATGAGTATTGCGGTGGGCTACTCTCAGGAGCGCACGCCGGAAGACGTCCAACGGCTGATGGAACAGAAAGCGCCGCCGGCGCCCTTATTCGTGCCCGGCGAAGTCATCGTGCGCATGAAACCCGCCCTCCGGATCAGGGCAGTGGATTTAAGCCGCCTGGGGGTTCAAGAGAAACAAAGCGTTACCTCCGGCGGTGAGATTATCTACCGCATTGCACCCAACATCCGCACCACGATGTCGAGGGCTCAGCTCCTGGATCGCACCCTGCAGCTCGTTCGCCAGTTCGCGGCCAGGCCGGATGTCGAATATGCCCAGCCCAACTACATCCTGCGAATCTTCGATAAAGCTCCCAATGATCCGCGCTACCCGGAACAGTGGCATTACTTTTCCAACGGGGCCGGGGCCGGACAGTCCCCGGGCGGCATCAATCTTCCGAAAGCCTGGGATGCCTCGACCGGAAGCGCTGCGGTCGTGGTGGCCGTTATCGACACGGGCATTCTGCCGAACCACCCGGATATCCAGGGGTCCCCGAATGTGGTGCCGGGGTACGACATGATCAGCGATGCATTCATCGGCAACGACGGCGGCGGCCGGGACAGCGACCCGACAGACCCCGGGGACGCAGCAGCAGCCGGCGAATGCTACCCCGGAAGCCCGGCGCTTCCAGACAGCTGGCATGGAACGCACGTTGCCGGAACCATCGGCGCGGGCCACACCAACAACGGGATCGGGGTCGCCGGCATCAACTGGAATGTCAAAGTCCAAGCCGTCCGGGTCTTGGGCAAGTGCGGCGGAACGACCGCAGACATCAACGACGGCATCCGCTGGGCCGCAGGCCTGTCGGTTCCTGAGGTTCCCGCCAATCCCACGCCCGCCAAAGTCATCAACATGAGCCTGGGAACGCCCCCCGGGAATCCCTGCTCGATGTCGCCGTCCACCCAGTCGGCCATCAACGATGCGGTCGCCATGGGGGCGACGGTCGTGGTGGCGGCAGGAAACGATGCTACGGACGCCTCCCAGGTGTTTCCGGCAAGCTGCAACAACGTCATCACCGTTGCGGCCGGCGACGCCCGCGGCTATCTCGCCACGCGCTATTCCAATTATGGATCCACCGTGGAGATCATGGCCCCGGGCGGCGACGTCCGCCGGGACGACAACGGCGACGGCCGGCCGGATGGCGTCCTGAGTCTAGTACACTCCAATGCCGGCACCTATGCCTATTACAATGGGACGTCCATGGCAGCCCCGCATGTGGCCGGTGTGGCAGCCCTCATACTGGCACAACAGCCCTCGCTCGTGCCATCCCAGGTGCTGGCCAATTTGCAGGCAAATACGTCGCCGCGCACGGCGGCTCAATGCCCGCAGCCCTGCGGCGCCGGCCTGTTGAGCGCGGTTGCACCGGGAGCACCTCCGCCGCCGCCACCGCCCCCCTCCCTGGCAGTGTCCTTAAGGATAGACTCCAGCGACCTGCAGACCGGCGAATCCACGACCGCCAGGGCCATCGTCACCCAGAACGGCGCTCCGGTCGCCGGCAAGTCGGTCGCCTTCAACACCGGGAATGCGGCCGTCGCCAGCGTAGCGCCTGCCGCAGCCGTCACCGACACGAACGGACTGGCCCAAACGACCGTGAAGGGAGAATCCAAAGGGGATACCACGTTGAACGCAACTGCCAACGGCACGACCGCCAACGCACCGGTAAGAGTGCCGGATCTATCAATTGCCGCCGTCGTATTTATCACCGCATTGGCTGTTATTATCGTCATAAGGCGAAACCGAAAAAATTCCGGTCAGGTATAAAAATGACGGGTGGCCTTTGCATCGCTTCGGCCTGGAGCCGCCCGACAGGGCGTTTTATAATTCGCGTTTTAGCCCTCGTGCTCCTCTTTCTGGTGGCCTACCGCGACGATCTGCTGGGACGGCTCCTCGGCCCGTGGGAAGAACTAACCGCCCGGATGACGCTGGCCTTGCTGCATGCTTTTAAGATTGAGGCGGTGCGTCTTGGCTCTCAGATCCATCATCCCGGAGGGTTTGCCTATGAGATCTATTACCGCTGCACGGGTTTGCTGCCCTCGGCGCTCCTGACGGCGCTGACCGCCGCTACGCCGGTATCTGTCCGATCCAAACTGATCAGCGTGTGCGTAGGGATTCCGTTACTGGTTGCCCTGAACCTCATCCGCCTGGTACAGTTGTTCCATACCGGCGTTTTCCACCCGGCGCTGTTCGATCTAGTTCATGGGCCGGTATGGGAGCTCATCCTGATGCTGGCCACGCTGGGCATCTGGTGGAGGTGGAGCCGATGGGCAGCGCATTCAAATCCGTCTCGGAGGAAATGGAATGGCCCTGTTTGAAGCGTTTGAACGCATGCTGGCCGATGCGGAACGGGGAATTATCAGCGGGCTGACGAACCCTGCAAGGGTACAGGCCTTTCTGGATGATATCGCCTACAGCGCCGACGACTTCTACCGGTGTCCGTTGCGGGTCCTGAGGGAGCGCACCGCCCACTGCTTCGACGGGGCCGTGTTTGCTGCGGCTGCGTTGCGCCGCATCGGCTATCCGCCGCTGATACTGGACCTTTTGCCCAACGGCCGGGACGATGAGCACCTGCTCGCCCTTTTCAAGGTCGACGGCCATTGGGGCGCGGTCGCCAAATCAAATTTCGTCGGCCTGCGTTTCCGCGAGCCGGTTTACCGCAGCCTGCGCGAGCTGGCGATGTCTTACTTCGAGCAGTATTACAATATCGAACGCGAAAAGACTCTTCGCGGATACACCGGCCCGCTCAACCTGAATCGCTTCGACCGCTTCGACTGGATAACGAAGGACGAACCCCTGGAGCTCATCGCCCGGCGCACCGATGAGATCCGCCGCATCGACCTGCTGCCGCCGGCATTGGCGGAAAGACTATCCCCAGTCGATGAACGCTCCTATCGGGCCGGGCTGACCGGGGCCGATCCGAAAGGCCTTTTCAAGCCATCGCAATGAGAGAGTTGTTGCGCATCGTTTAGATCCGCTGGTGGCGCCTGAGCTTGTCATCCATATCCATCCGCGCCGCAGCCCGAGCCTGGGCCCTCAGAATGAAGGCGTCGCGCTGGTTTTTGGGAATCTCCGGTTGAAGCTCGGCAGGCTTGCGCGCCAAGGTGAGCGCGCCGCTCGGGCAGGCGCTGACGCATAACCCGCATCCGATGCAGCGATCGGTGTTCAGCGAGGCGCGGCCGTCTGCCATGGTGAGGGCATCCATCTGGCAGCGTTCGATGCAGGCTTCGCATCCCACGCACAGGTCCCCATCATACGCTGCAATGAACGGCGAAGAAACCGCAAGTGCGGGTTTGGGGTGCCTCTTCAGGTGCAGAAGCATTTGGCAGCAGTCCCCGCAGCAGCAGCAGATGTTCACGATGTCTTGGGCGTTGCTCGGCTGCAGCACCAGGCCGTCCGCCTCCGCTTTCTTTATTATCTCCAGCGTTTCTTCCAGGGAGATGAATCGCCCCAGCCCGTTGCGGGCATAATATTCGGCGCCCCAGCCGAAAACGAGACAGGCCTCCATTAGTTTGTCACAACCCGCTCCTTTGATGTGATGTTCCCGGCGGCAGATGCACGGGGCAACTAAGAATTTCGACTGCTGACGAACGATCTCCTCGGCTTTCTCGTAGGGGAGGACCTCCAGGCCCGCATGGATGCTTTGGCCGACCGGTACGGTTCGAAGCTGTGGTATGCGGCCGAAAGCTTCCCGGCCCAGGTAGGGCAGATACTCGTCCATGTCCCGCACGAATTCGGAGTCAAGGTCGTTCACATGGTATTCCCAGATGCCAACCACAAACTGGGCGGCCATGTAACGCGGCTCTCGGTCCGGGCTCTCGATGCTGAAGATCAACCCCTTTCGGGAGAGCTGTTTGAGGCGCACCTCGGCTTCTTCTGGCGAAAGGCCGGCCCTTTCGGCGATGGCGCCGGCCGATTCGAGCTTCAAGGTCACTTTCAACGCCAGCTGGGCTTCGTCCGGCGTGAAGAGCCGCTTTAGAATGCGCAATTCGACGCCGCTTTCGGTTGATGGAAAACCTGAAGGCAGGCTGTCCAGGTGCTCTCTCAGTTGGGTATAAACGTCGGACATAGCTGGATCTCCCTGAAAAGGTTCCAAAGCCGATACAGATTCGGTTCAACGCCAATCATCTCTGGCACGCATTGTTCTTTTTGTAAAGGACAGGAGAGCAGGCGACAGCGTGGATGGGCTATATTAAGGTAAATAAGGAAGCTCTATTCGCTCAACAGCCGATTGAAGCTGCAAGGCTCCGAAATGACTGATTACCGAAGAATCCGATGAGTTACTGCGGAGAGGCTTCTCCGGCTAAAAGAAAACGCTCAAGTTCGGTGTCGCGTACTTTCCACCCCTTACCGAGCTTCTGCGCTCGAATTTTGCCAGTTGCAATTAATTTCAAAAAGGTGGGCCGCGAAATACGGAGGTAATGACATGCTTCGCTGGTGTTGAACACCGGCGGCAGGGTGCTGATCGCAGCGTGATGGTTCCGGCGGGACCGGTCGACACGCCCGCTACCAGTTTTATCATCGTCCACGTTCATCATCATTCCTTCTGTTTGGTACAGCCGAGAAGTGGGAATCAGAATCAATCCATTTGTTCAGGAGAATTGCCGGAGGCATTGCTGCCCTGATTTAGAAAACCTACACTTTGCGCAAAAGCAAAAAATGCGCCACCTAAAATTGGAGGCAAATCGTCAAATCTGATTCCTAAAGATAGATAAATTTTACCATCATCCACCACTTTTTCCTTCCGGACTATCTTGCCCGAAATAACCAATGACATTTTTTCTATAGATAAAATTACCCGAACTTCTGGTTTATGGCCATTAAGAATGGCTTTGAAGACGGCCTGGTGGCTATCCTCAACAAGATTATCCGGCGTGAGGAAACACAGGCCGGAAACGGACCAATCTCTTGCAAATCCTGTCATTCGAATCGATTCGGTTACATCTTTATCTGAAATTATTTCAATGGCTATTGGGGTGGTAAGATTGTACCGTTTCGCTTTTCGAGCTAACGTAGAACCATTTTCTGTCTTTCTCAAATTTCGGATTTGCAGAAGGTCGATAATCTTAGTTTCAAAATGAGAATGTACCCTGCACAGCCGGATAATTTTTTCCTTTTTGATACTAACCAGCTCAGTTCTCTTGAGCGTCACGATATGAGACTGGGAATGAATGTCTTCAGAAAAGGGGTAAATAACACCAAAAATATCGTTCGGCTTGAGCACCTGAATGGGTTTCTTGAACTTGACCTGCTGATCTTCGATCATCCGATAGTTGGACTCTTTGAGTTCTCCAGATACCACAAAATTTAATGTCCGCTCCACCTCCCCTAACTGTTTTACTGTTATTCCGGTCGGATAACATGCATTCTCGACAATTTGGTAAAGATCCAGGAGTTCATCCGCAGTCAGGCTTTTCCAAAATGCTGTAGCCGGCTTTCCATCAGAGGCCTGGCCTTGAAAAAGTGAAATAAACCTCTCTACCTCCTCCTTCCGTGGCTTGACCGCTTGCCACTGCGCTATTTTTGTCGCAACCCCGCTTAGAACCTGGCCTTCCTTGAAATAAATCTGCGCTGAACGGTCATAATGGTTAGCGGCGGCTTGAAGATGGGTATTCACAGCCAGAAGGTTCGCGTAAATTTTCAAAAGTTGCGGATTGTCTGGAAACCTCTTGATCCAATGCCCGAGAACATCCAGGGAATTGATTACGATGCTGCCGTTTAAAATGTATTCCAGCAATCGCGTGTTCATTCTGAAATGGTCTTCTTAAGGTTTGGATGATAGCATTTTTCCCAGTTATAACTACGTGTTCGACCCCATTCGCTGCAGACCCCGCAGATTTTCTTTTCAGCGCAATCGAAGACCACTTCTTGTTCTGCTTCATCCGCTGAATGTCCATCTGTTTCAGGGAAAAAATGAAAGGAAGTCAGGATTACATTGCGGCTTAGCCTGGCGCAATGAAAAGGCGCATAGACCAACTGGGTGGCAGGCATTTTCACCTCCATCCATTTTTCTCCTTTTAGACGATTAACTTATTGAAAATAAGTCAATTATTTCCGCACAAAGTGGAGGCCGCCCCCATTCGTACTGATCCTATTGAATTATCGGTAGGTTATCTTTTTTCTTTAATTTTTTAAGGAAAAACCAGCGGGCTCGGCGATTCGATCAATATATCTTCCTGTTCGGGCGAGCTAAAACGGATAGCAAGCGCATGCAGCATCAGCCGGGGATATATTTTTTGAAAGGACTTGTCGCCGTATAGCGTGTCGCCCACAATCGGGTGACCGATGCTGAAAAAATGAGCACGGATCTGGTGTTTGCGCCCGGTCTGAGGATAGACCTTGACCAGTGTATACCCGGAGCAACGCTTTTCCACTGTATATTGAGTGATGCAAGGCTTTCCTTTTCCCTGATCCTCTCCCATTCTGCCCGAACCGAATCGCCTTAGAGGCTTGTCGATGGTGCCACTGTCTGCCTCAATTGACCCATGGACGATGGCAAGGTAGGTCTTGTGTATTTTGCGCTGCTCAAACAACTGATTCAGATACCGATGGGTTTCGGCGTTCTTAGCGAACAGGATGACTCCGCTCACCTGTTTGTCCAATCGGTGTACGACAAAAAGCTTTTGCTGGCGTGCTTCGGATAACAACTTGAGGAGGGATATTTTTTCGCGGTTGCGCTCGGGAATCGAAGCGAGCCTAATCGGTTTGTCGACAGCGATGAGATCGTCATTTTCATAGAGAATGGCGATCGTATGAAATTCAGTGATGATGGCAGCGGCCATGTCATTCCTTTCAAGCCGGATATTCCGATTTCACCCTATCAGCAAATTCCGCTTGAAATCCAGCGGCTTTATCCGCGGAAGATTGTTTGCTAAGCTAAGCATAAACGAATTCAGGCTGTGTACGCGCTTAAAAGGAAAAAATGATGTCGAACGCACGGCTGCGAATCGATCTTGAGAAAATCGTTCATAACACCCGGCGGGTGTTGGCGATCAGCCATCAACACGGGTTTCAGGTCATGGGGGTGACCAAAGGGGCGGCAGGCCTTCCCGAGGTGGCGAAGGCGATGCTCGCTGGCGGCATTGAAACTCTGGGGGATTCGCGACTCGATAATATTGCACGCCTCAGGGCTGCGGGAATCCAAACTCACACCACTCTGCTGAGGTCTCCCGGGCCGAGCGACACCTCCCGCACGATTGAGCTGGCCGATGCCAGCCTGAATTCGGACATGGAAATTGTGGAGGCTCTTTCCATCGAAGCCCGCATGCAGCGCAAGATCCACGGCGTGATTCTCATGGTCGACCTCCACACCGGCCGGGAGGGGCTGCCGCCGGAACGGATTGCGGCCGCCTGCCGCAAGCTGCGATCAACTCCGGGGATTCAGTTTCAGGGGATCGGGGCCTATTTTCATGTGGCCAGCGACAGCGAGCATCATCTCCAGGGCTTGCAGGTTTTTGTTTCGCTGGCAAAGCAAGTTGAAAAGGAGCTGGGAAAGCCGCCGGCCATGCTGTCTGGAGGTTCGTCGAACATTTTCCGCTCCATCGCGGTGGAGGGCAATCCCAATCCGGGGATCAACCATCTGCGCGTCGGGACGGCCATTCTGCTGGGGTTTTCCTCCTCCCTCAATCCGATCACCATTGACGGTTTTGAACGCGATACGTTTATCCTTCAGGCGGAAGTGATCGAAGTCAAAGCGGGGAAAATCCGTGAGGCGATCCTCGCCTTGGGCAAGCTCGATACCGACCCCCAGTTTCTTTTTCCAATGGATCGCGGGGTGAAGGTTCGGGACGCGTCCAGTGACCATCTCATGGTCGAAATGGACCCGGCCCTCCAGGTCGGGGACTGGGTGTCCTTCCGTCTCGGCTACCCGGCGCTAAGCCGGTTGATGGCCTCACCGTACATCCAATTAGAATTCGTGAAGACCACCTTGTAGCTCCTGGCGCACGGCTAATGCGTCAGAATTTTGCTGAGGAACAGCTTGGTCCGCTCGCTCTTGGGATGGGAGAAGAACTCGTCGGGCGGGGCAATTTCAATGAGTTCTCCGAAGTCCATGAAGGCCACCCGGTGTGAGACCTCACGCGCGAAGCCCATCTCGTGGGTGACAACGATCATCGTCATCCCTTCCCTCGCCAAGTTGCGCATGACCTCCAGCACCTCGTTGATCATCTCCGGATCGAGAGCCGATGTGGGCTCGTCGAAGAGCATGATTTTCGGCCGCATGCATAATCCGCGGGCGATGGCAACGCGCTGCTGCTGACCGCCCGAAAGCTGGGCCGGGTATTGGTGCAGCTTGTCGCCCAAGCCGACTTTTTCCAGGGAATACCGTCCCATGTTCTCCGCCTCTTTCCTGGCAATTTTGCGGACTTTCATGGGCGCCAGGGTCACGTTCTGCAGGGCGGTCATGTGAGGGTAAAGGTTGAACTGCTGGAAGACGAAACCGATCTCGGCTCTGAGTTTGGTCATGTTGGTCTTCGGATCGTGGACCTTCATGGCATCGACGACGATTTCGCCCTTCTGGATGGATTCCAGCCGGTTGATGCAGCGGATGAGCGTGCTTTTTCCCGAACCGCTCGGGCCGCAGACCACCATCACCTCCGCTTGAGCGACTTTGAGGTTGATGCCTTTCAACACGTTGAGATCGCCGAACCACTTGTGGACGTCCTTGAATTCGATCATCGTCCCCTGCGCGCTATACCTTTCCACGGCTATATCCCGATGACATGCGTTTTTCCAGGCTGTTGGACAGCTGAATGAGCGGATAGCAGATAATGAAGTACAACAGCGCCACCAGCCCGAAAACCAGCAAGCCCTGTGGAACGCGCTGCACTGTGAGCCAGCCGACCCGGGTAACGTCCACCACGCCTATGGCCGATACGACTGAAGAATCCTTAATCAGGAGCACATACTGTCCGACCAGCGGCGGCAGAATGACGCGCATGGCTTGGGGCATGATGACATTGCGAAGCTGTTGGTACCAGTTCAAACCGGTCGAGATGGCTGCCTCCCGCTGGCCCCAGGGAACGGCCTGGATTCCTGCTACGACGATTTCGCAGATAAAACAGGCTGCCAAATTCGTTAGCGCGATCACGGCTGCAGGAAACGCCTCCAGCTGAATGCCGAATTCAGGCAGAATGAAAAAAATGATGAAGACCTGAACCAGAAACGGAGTCCCGCGGATGATGTCCACCCAGGCGCCGACGAGTGCCTTCAATATCCGGTTTTGCGAGGAACGGATGATGCCCCAGAGGAAACCCAAAAGAGTGCCAACGACAAGGCTGATACCCGATACGGCGATCGTCATCCACAGCCCCTTGAGGAAAAAGGGCAGACTGTGCATCAACTGTTCTATATAGAAGCCCCACATGAGTACTTCGCCGCCACTGTCTGAATTCGGTTTTCAGGCCTGCATGTAGATCAGCCGTTTCCGGGACCAGGCCGTCATCCATTTCAGCACGTAATAGATCAAAAGATAAAAAACCGCTGAGGTTAAAAATCCCTCGGCCGGCATAAACCGCTCCGAGGTCATAATCTGGCCCGCGCGGGTCAGCTCCGGCAATGAAATCAGCGACAGCAGCGCCGAATCCTTCACCAGCACAATAGCCTGGCCCAGCATCGGCGGCAGGGTCACGCCGATGGCTTGCGGCAGGATGATATGCCGCATACGCTGGAAGTAATTCAGGCCGGAGGCGACGGCGGCCTCGACCTGACCGTGGGCGATGGACTGGATTCCGGCACGGATGATTTCCGCCATGTACGCCCCGCTGTTCAGAGCGAGCGCCAAAATACCGGTAGCGGCTTCGGACAAGCGTATGCCCAACGAAGGCAACCCGAAGTAAAAGAAAAACAGTTGGACCAGCAAGGGAGTAGAGCGGATGCTTTCGATATAGGCGCCGGCAACAATAGCGATCAGCTTGCGGCGCCCGATGCGCATACTGCAGGCCAGTGTGCCGGTTACCAGCGCGCCGAAAAGTCCGGCGGCCGATAGCCAGAGCGTGGCGAGAAAACAGCTCCAGAAGAGAGGCAGATACTCAAAGATCACTCTGAAGTTGAACGTCTCAAGCATAGAGCGGTTTACGAAACAGTTTCAACATAAAAGGG
>Ga0105097_10000478_pt1 | contig 18259 bp, 13 predicted proteins | sample PPLLak12cMay2015_FD_87035 | JGI IMG/M metagenome (GOLD analysis project Ga0105097, IMG submission 87035) | Freshwater sediment microbial communities from Prairie Pothole Lake near Jamestown, North Dakota, USA - PPLs Lake P7 Core (1) Depth... | ecosystem: Environmental > Aquatic > Freshwater >...
CCCATTCCTTTGACATTTCCCGCAAACGCATCGGTGAGCATGTCCTGTCCGGCACCATAGAGTTTCAGGCTCTTTGCAATCGCCGTGCACTCCATGAACACATCCCAGGCAAGTTTATGGATCTTCTCATTGTCGACACCATGGGTGTGTGTCATAATCAGTTCGAGGTCATCGCCGCAGTGGGTAACAAAAGAATCGATGAGCAGCTTACCTTCCTGGTCCTTGAGCATTTTCGATGCTTTTTCCAGAAGCTTCGGGTGTGTGCGGGAGTGGCCGGGGAAACTTCCCACATCAGCTTTTATGACGGAAATCGTGGTCTTTGGCATAAAAATTCACAGTATGAGATATATCCGTGATATTAAAATATTACGGTATATTATTTTTCAGATAGTTTCTCACCCGTGAAGCAGAACCGTATGACCCGAAAGCCCTGAAAAAGACAAGGCTTTCGGCATATGCCATCGCCTGGATAGCCTTCTCGGTATCTTCACCGACAGCATACAGGTCCTTGAAAAATTCTTTTATGGCAAACTTGCAGTTGCCATCAAATATCTGGCTGTCTTTTTTCCCGGGATTTGCCGCCCGGTAGGTTGCCAGAGTCCAGTCCTGGATTTCTTTGTACAAGGCAGGTTCATACACCTTCAGCGTGGTAAACACCACGTCCTGCCAGAATGTGCCGACATTTCCCTTGATGATATCACCCTTGGGGAAGTGCAGGTTGATCAGGTCCCGTGGAGTCCCGGTAATACCATGCTGGGCGATGCCAACATGCAGGTTGTTATCCCTGAGGGCCTGTGCTATTGCCCGGGTCTGCGGGATATCGATGGAGAGTTGTTCGACAACGTTGCCGTTTTCATCATACGTGTGCCCATGGGTACTGCCGTTGGCAATGGCAAGCACCTGGGGATATATCTCATGTTCATTGAGGGCACGGATGAATTCGACTGCCTCTTCCGGCTTTGTCAGGATCAGCCCGTGCCCGTCTTTTCTTCCGATCTCCCCCACTTCCACTTCAAGACCGAAATCTTTTCCCTTCATCCTGTTTTTGATAAACAGGGCCAGCTCCGTTGTGGCACGGATATTGGGCTCCAGCTCTTCCCTTACCGTTTTCCCCTCAAAATCAAAGAGATGAGAGGCATCGATGGCAAAGGAAGTATATCCGGCCTTGATCTGTGCCTCTATCAGCTGCTTTGTCTGATCGATCTCGGATGGAGAACCGGTTTTTACCGTGATATGATCCGCATGAAGGGCCCAGACATCACACTGTACTTCACGTGCGGCTTTCCTCATCCTGTCTGAAAAAGCCTGCGGGGTTAATCCGGTATACCCCCCTTTCAGGTCGCACTCTGACCGGGCAAGTTCGAGAAATACTGCAGAACCGGTATCTTTTGCTGCCTTGAAAATTCCCTGTGCTACCGTGGCAATTCTCGCGTTCGCTGCCATGACGATTGTTTTCTGGCCGGAGACACCATGAAGAATCGCTGAACCGGGGATTGGACCGTACTCTTGTTCTTTCATAGACTACATCCCTCCACTTTTAACATCTGCCATATACTTTTCAATCAGCCGGATCTCCTTTTTGCCACCGACATAGATGGGAGTGACCTGGTCGATTGATGCCGGCATGATATTGAGGATATCAGATCTCCCGTTGCTGATTGCTCCACCTGCTTCATGTATAATCTTTCCCATGGGATTTGCCTCATATAACAGCCTCAGTTTTCCCTTTTCCCTGCCTTTGAACCCGGGATAGGAAAATACTCCGCCTTTGTGGAGGATCTGGTGCACATCTGCGACAAAACAGCCGCTGAACCGGAGCTTATATCCTGCATGTTCGAGATTCCCGATCCATTCTGCATGAGCCGGGAGGTAATCCTTTCTCAGGGCACCGGGGGCATAAATTTTCCCTTCCGGAATTTTAATGTCCCTGTCTTTGAGGACGAATTCGCCGATATCACTCAGGACGAATTCATGCACTCCCTTTCCCGCGGTAAATGTCAGGACGGTAAGTGGTCCGTACAGGATGTACAGGGCAGCAACCATCTTTGCGCCCTTTTCAAGCACGTGTCCGGGATAGATGCCGATTATGGATCCGGTGCAGAGGTTCACGTCAATGAGCGAGGACCCGTCCAGTGGATCGATGACGACCCCGAAATTATTTTTCGGGTGATCTATCTCGATAACCTGTTCCTGTTCTTCGGTAGCCACGTACCGTGCGAGGCGGGTTTTTTTCAATCCGGAAATGAAAACATGGTCGGCGTATTTGTCAAGCGCCATCTGCTCTTCGCCATAGACATTTTTTGTGCAGTCATCGGAAGGTGTTTTCATGCACGTGGCTAAGAATCCTTTCTTCACGAGCTGAGCCTGAGTACTCAAAAAGAGAATTAATTCTTTCAGGTTTTCATCTGTCCCGGAACTGTCCAGAAAATCTTTCAGTATCATGTTTTATCCCTCCCATACCGCTTACAGGCAAATTCAACCGTTCTTTTTTTAATTAGTGTAGTCCTTTGATCCCGAGGTTTATCAGGATTATTATCCTGCAGCAGGATATGCAGGCACGAAAACCAAACGGAAGATAAAGAGATCGGGCTGTTCACCCTTATCGGGGGACTGTCATCGGTTTCCGGGACCAGAAAATGCGTAAAAAAACAGATCGCTGTTCAGGATCAGGAGTTCCTGAATATCAGCTTTCCATCTTCCTCATCAACCACGATCTCCTTGTCCTTCTGAACTTTTCCTTCCAGGATTATTTTCGATAATTCATTCAGCACGTTTTTCTGGATCACACGTTTGATAGGGCGTGCACCGAATTGCGGGTCAAAGCCCTGAGTTGCGATGAACCGGATGGCTTTCTGTGTTGCCGTGAGCCGGATATCATTCTTCACGAGCATTTTCTGGATGGTCCCCAGCTGGAGCTCGACAACCGTGAGGATCTCATCCCTCGTCAGCGGTTTGAACATGATAATCTCATCGATCCGGTTGAGGAATTCGGGACGGATGGTCTTTTTCAGCAGTTCAAACACCTGTTGCCGGGTACGGGCGAATACCTCGTCACGGTTCCTGTCGGTGATATTCTCCAGGTTTTCCTGGATGATGTGCGAACCGATGTTCGAGGTCATGATGATAATGGTATTCTTGAAATCCACCGTACGGCCCTTGTTGTCTGTCAGACGCCCGTCATCAAGGACCTGCAGCAGGATGTTGAACACATCCGGGTGGGCTTTTTCGATCTCATCCAGCAGTACCACGGAATAGGGCTTTCTCCGGACAGCTTCTGTCAGCTGCCCGCTTTCCTCATATCCTACGTATCCCGGGGGCGCCCCGATCAGCCTTGAAACGGTATGCCGTTCCTGGTATTCCGACATATCGATCCGCACCATGCTGTTCTCGTTGTTGAACAGGAATTCTGCCAGGGCCTTTGCCAGTTCGGTCTTTCCTACTCCGGTCGTCCCCAGGAAGATGAAGGATCCGATGGGACGTTTTGCGTCCTGCAATCCTGCACGGCTCCGGCGGATTGCATCGGAGACCGCCCCTATGGCTTCATCCTGGCCCACAACACGCTTGTGGAGTTCGGATTCGAGACTCAGGAGTTTTTGTTTTTCACTCTGCAGCATCCTGCTGACAGGAATGCCGGTCCAGCGCGAAACCACTTCTGCAATTTCCTCAGCATCCACCTCCTCATTCACCATCGCGGAATCCTTTTGCAGCACGGTCAGTTTTTCCGTCAGTCCCTCAATGGTCTTTTCGATTTCCGGGATATCTTTATAGAGGATCTTTGACACTTTCTCGAGGTCGCCGATGCGAAGTGCCCCTTCTTTTTCAAATTTCAGGTTCTCGATCTCGTTTTTTCGCGACTGGATCTGTTCAACAAGATCTTTCTCCGATTGCCATTTTGCCGTTAACCGGTTGCGTTCCTCGGTCAGGTTTCCGATCTCTTCATTCAGGAACTTCAGCTTATCCTTGTCATTCTCACGTTTTATGGCCAGCCTCTCAATTTCCAGCTGGCGGATCCTGCGTTCAATCGCCTCCAGTTCCTCCGGTTTTGAGTTGATCTCGAGGCGGAGTTTTGATGCAGCCTCATCGATCAGGTCGATAGCCTTATCCGGGAGGAAACGGTCTGAAATATATCGTTGCGAAAGTTCAACGGCGGCAATGATTGCTTCATCCTTGATCCTCACATGGTGATGGGTTTCGTATTTCTCCTTGATTCCCCGAAGGATGGAGATGGCATCCAGCGTATCCGGCTCAAGCACCATCACCGGCTGAAAACGTCGCTCGAGTGCCTTGTCCTTCTCAAAATATTTCTGGAATTCTTTCAGGGTTGTTGCGCCGATGACATGCAGTTCCCCCCGTGAAAGAGCGGGTTTGAGGATATTGGCAGCATCCATTGCACCTTCGCCTCCGCCGGCCCCGACCAGGGTGTGGATCTCATCAATGAACAGGACGATCTCGCCTTCGGCGGATATCACCTCCTTAATCACGCTTTTCAGACGTTCCTCAAATTCTCCTTTGAATTTAGCTCCCGCAATGAGTGCTCCCATGTCGAGGGCATAGAGCTGCTTGGTTTTCAGGTTATCCGGTACATCCCCGTCAATGATCCGGTGGGCAAGACCCTCAGCGATGGCTGTTTTTCCCACGCCGGGTTCACCGATGAGGATCGGGTTGTTTTTCGTTCTTCTCGAAAGGATCTGCAGCACCCTGCGGATCTCTTCGTCACGACCGATGACCGGATCCAGTTTTCCGTTCCGGGCAAGATCGTTCAGGTTCCGGGCATATTTTTCCAGGGAATTATAGGTCTCTTCTGCGTTCTGGCTCTTCACGGTCTCACCTTTGCGCAACTCGCGGATGGCAGTTTTTAAGTCTTTTTCCGTAATCCCCTGCTCCTTCAGCAACCGGGAGGTGGTATTGTTTACTGAAAGAATTCCCAGGAGAAGATGCTCCAGGGAGACAAATTCATCCTTTGCTTCCTGGGAAAGGGAAATTGCTTTCTGCAGGGCTTTGGTGGCATCATTCGAGAGGTACTGCTCCCCGCCGCTGACTTTGGGATAAGCATCGAGGATCCTGTCGAGTGCAGAAGTGAACGCATCAGGGTTCACATTCAGTTTCTTCAGGAGGTAAGGAATGACATTCTCATCAACAAGAAGCATTCCTTTGAGTATATGGGATGTCTCAATGGCCTGGTTCTGTTGAGCCGCCGCAATTTCCGTCGCTTTCTGAACGGCTTCCTGTGATTTGATGGTGAAATTGTTGAAATTCATGATATCGGTTGTTTTCGTTATTCATCATTCGCTACAGGTATTTTTGGTGGAACAGGTGAAGGTCTGGTGAAACGTTTCCGTGGTATGGGAAAGCATCGCACCAGGGTTTCAGAGATCAGGTGACCAATACCCTGACCATTATCGTGACGTGGGTTTGATTCACTCACTATCCTGATTCACCATTATGATTTACCTTAAGTTAGCATAAAATAGTATATAAATTGTTTGTTGATACCAATAAAAAATCCGGTACTAGGGATGTTATTTTCTGTCTATCTTCTTTTCGAGGATATCCGTCCGTTTTGTGATCCCGGTAAAATCCTTTTTGCGCTGGAATACCGCTTTCCGGAGATCGGTTACCAGCGTTTCATCAGTCTTTCTGGATGATGCGGCAGCACGGTTTATTGCAGCCAGCGCTCTGGTGAGAATCGTGCGCTGGTCCTGGTTATAGAGCATTTCCCATGCCTGGACCTCGGATTTCTGCAGGGCGTCCCGGTCAAGCGACCCCCTTACTTTTATCAGCGCGGATTCAAAGTGAGCGCCGGTAACCATCACATTTCTGATCGCGTCTTTGCGTTCCTGCTCGGTGCTTATACCCATCAGCACAATAAAATCACGCATCGCGGCCATCTTTGCCTCCCGGACCAGCGCCTCGATATCTGCCCCGACATATCCTTCTGTTTTGCGGACCAGCGTTTCGATATCAACATCTTTTGCCAGGATGTCACCGGTCTCCCCGCCAAGATAGACCTCAAAGATCTTCCTGCGGCTCTCTTCATCAGGTGCCGGTACATAGATATGGCGTTCAAGGCGACCCGGGCGCAGCAGGGCGTCGTCCAGCATATCAGGACGATTGGTCGCGGCAAGTACGGTCACATTTCTAAGCTCCTCCATACCGTCCAGTTCGGTCAGGATCTGGCTTACCACGCTTTCCGTAACATGGGATGATCCGAGGGAACTCCCGCGTTTTGGCACGAGGGCGTCGATCTCGTCAAAGAAGATGATCGACGGGGATGCCTGCCGTGCCTTGCGAAAGATCTCACGCACGCCTTTTTCCGATTCCCCGACCCATTTCGAGAGGAGTTCGGGCCCCTTCACCGCGATGAAGTTACACTCGCTCTCGTTGGCTACTGCCTTTGCAAGCAGGGTTTTTCCGGTACCGGGAGGACCGAAGAGCAGGATGCCTTTTGGCGGTTTTGTCAGGAGCCGTTCGAACACGTCCGGAAATTTCAGCGGCCATTCCACCGCCTCCCTGAGTTCCTGTTTGACATCCTCAAGACCCCCGACCTGTTTCCAGGTTATATCGGGAATCTCGATAAGCACCTCACGCATCGCACTTGGCTCGACATGTTTTCGGGCTTCTGCAAAGTCCTCGTTGGTCACTTTGAGCTGGTCGAGCACCTCATTCGGGATATCCTCATCCAGTTTGATCCGGGGAATGACCTTTCGCAGCGCATGCATAGCGGCTTCCTTTACGAGCAGGGCGACATCCGCACCGACAAAACCGTGCGTCGAATTGGCAAACTCATCGAGCATGACATCCTCTGCCAGGGGTACGCCCCGGGAGTGAACCTGGAAGATCTCCAGCCGTCCTTTCTTGTCAGGAATGCCGATCTCGATCTCCCGGTCGAAACGCCCGCCACGCCGGAGTGCAGGATCGATGGAATCCGGCAGGTTTGTCGCCGCTATGACAATGACCTGTCCCCGGCCTTTGAGACCGTCCATCAGTGAGAGGAGCTGGGCAACCACCCGTCGTTCAACCTCGCCCTGGACCTCCGCCCGTTTGGGGGCAATTGAATCGATCTCGTCGATAAAGATGATTGCAGGTGCATTCTGCTCGGCTTCTTCAAATTTTCCCCGTAACCCTTTCTCACTCTCCCCGTAATATTTGCTCATGATCTCCGGGCCGGAGAGTGAGATGAAATGAGCATCCACCTCGTTTGCGACCGCTTTTGCGATCAGGGTCTTGCCGGTCCCCGGAGGACCATACAGGAGTACTCCTTTCGGGGGCTGGATTCCCAGCCGTTCAAAGATCTCCGGGTGCCGGAGCGGGAGCTCGATCATCTCCCGGACAAGCTGAAGTTCGCGCCCGAGACCTCCGATATCCTCATAGTGGATGTCCGAGGTCTCTTTTTTTCCTTCTTCGGCCTTGTAGGGTTCCTCTTTTAATTCAATCTCGGTATCATCGGTGACAATGGCAATCCCTTTGGGCAGGACCTTGGCAATGACCAGCGTTATGGAATTCCCAATCACATCTATCCGCTGGGTCTGGCCTTCAAACACCGCCCGGCCCCGCAGGAGACGCGACAGGTACTGTTCCCCGCCGACCAGCCGGATGGGCTGAGTAGGCTGGATCACGACTCTCTTCGCGTACTCGGCCTCAGATTTCCGTATCCTGACTTTTTCATCAATCCCGGTACTCAGATTGCTCCGGATATTCCCGTCAATACGAAGAATACTGTACCCTGCATCATGCTGGAAACCCGGCCAGACGATGGCAGCCGCCTTCTTCTTGCCCAGGATCTCGATGACATCACCCGAGACAAGCCCGAGTTTTTTCATCACCTCGATGCTGACCCGTGCTATCCCCCGCCCCGCATCCTCGTGTGACGCCTCCTTTACCGTAACTTCTGTGAAATCCTTATCTGTCATCGTAAATTCTTCCTTATGTTCGTAATTTACCATAAGTTAGTGTTGTAGAGTATAAAAATTTTGGTGAATTTGCTACCTGCTCATGCTGTCATTTCTCTCCCGCAAATACTTAATTGCAATGGGGTAATTGTATCATAAAAGTGCCGTTTTTACTGCCACTCAGCAGAGCAAGCCAGGGAAACCTTAAACGTGTCAGACTGATGTATTCTCAACTATGAGATCACGGGATCTCATTGCCGTAATAGTCTTCTGTTGTATCATGACAACCGGGTGCATCCAGTTGCCCGGCATGCATATTCTGAGTAACACTCCCGATCCCATTATCGGCCAGTGGATTGGTGGGGAGCCGCCGGCCTCCGACCTGCATATCATTTTTTACGAAAACGAGACATTTGTAACCGTAAATTTCTATCTGAATCGCGAAAAAACGGTGGATAACGGCACATGGACAAAGAACGAATCCGGTCATTATACGACACAGTCATTTACCGGTGAAACGACGGACTGGATGCATGACTCTCTTTTTGATGAAATATATTCAAGGGATTTACCTCTGAAAAAATACTACCGGTATAAAGGGTAAAATACTGGCATGGGGTGTTTCATTCAGTACAGTACTCTCAGCAACTGCCATTGTTCTTTGTAAAAAAATTGGCTTCGGAGAAACACACATGAACGGGAGTTCACACCCGAACCACGAAAATCATTAAACCATGTAATTTTATGAGGGCTCCCCGCCTCAGGGCCTCTCCGAGGCACGGCGGGGCAGTGCGGTGTTTACAAATATGCCTATAGACACTGATCCGCCGCGGGGGTGCCCCGTCGGGGGCGGCGGGGTTCATCGCAAATAATTATGAGGAATAAACATTCCCTTACTCACATCTGTTTTAATTTAATTTCATAGGAAATCGTCAAAATATTTTTCTTAACCCTCTTTTTTGGGCTACGGCATGTGATGCCTCCGCCCCGCCGCTGTGGCACCCCCTCTGAAGCGATAACTCCAGAGAAGGTAATACGACACAATCGCAAAGCACAGGGGCGGTGCAGGGGGACATGCACTATCCCCTCCGTACACAGGTGCTTACCACTTCTTGAAAACTCAGGGTTTCTACAAAGCAAAAACATTCATTTTTCCGCACGGACCGGCATAATGACCGTCGTAATCCCGCTGTACTGCAACCGTCGCTGGATAGCAAAGGCGGTCTCGTTATGCAGTAGCTTCTGGAAGGGATTTTCATGACGGAACACGATCTGCCCGGTAAAGAAAGTCGAATTCTGGAATTCCTGTGCGATATTTTTACAAAGCGGCACTGCCGTTTCCACAACATCCGTGCCGATATCCATCCGGTAATCTGCAGCAAAACCCACCTCGCGGGCGAGATCAACATATCTGATAAGTGAATTCCTTGTTGATTCTGAAAGGGCCTTCAGTTCCGCAGTCCCCTTGAATGTTCCGGAATCCACGACGGCAATTGAGACAAAGATGAAATTTTCATATACACCCGGAAAATTTTTCAGTACTGAATAGAACGTATTGACGCCAAAACCGTGAAAGCCGGTTACGAGTTGTACCGCGGTCATTTTATGGGGATTGACAGGATTTGTGTTCTTTACCCCGGTCGCGGGTATTACTTCCAGAAGTGAGTCCAGTTTTCTCAGTCCTTTTGTTACCCTCTGATAATGCCCGTGGATCAGGAAACAGAGACCCACAAGCGCTGTTGTCAGGAAGAGGGTGAGCCACCCCCCCTGACCCAGCTTCTCGAAAAGGGTGATGGCAAGGATGGTGCTGCATAATACAAGACCGATGAGGTGAATGGGGATGTGGCGCTTCCAGTCCTTCTCCGTTGCTCGGTTCCTGTAGAAAAACCGGGACATGCCGAACTCCGAGATGGAAAAGGTGAGAAACACGTTGATCGCGTACATCGTGACCAGGATGAGGACAGATCCCCGGGTGAAAATCATGACAAAGAGTGCTGAGCCCCCCATGAGCAGGATACCGTTGGTCATCGTAAGGCGCTCCGATAGCAGCGCGAATGAGCGGGGGAGCCAGGAATCGATTGCCATATTTGCCATGACCCGGGGGCCGTCAATGAACCCGGTCTGGGCTGCCACAAACAGCAGGGCTGCTTCGGAAAAGATGGTAATGAGGGCGATGAGCCCCCCCAGAGGCCAGCCGCTGAAAATACTGGTCGCGAGCACTGCATTCAGGGTCTGGCCCGGGACAGGCCGGACATTCCAGAGAAGGTAGCAGGCAAAGAGGCCCGAGGAAAGGACGGCAAGGGAGATGGCCATATAGAGCATTGTCCGCTTCCCGGTCTTCACCCGTGGCTCGCGCATAATCTGCATGCCGTTGGCGACTGCTTCGATCCCGGTATAGGTCCCACCACCCAGTGAATACGCCCGCAGGAAAATTGCCAGCACACCAATAATACCGATCGCTGCAATATCACGGGAAAGTCCTGCCTGTATACCGATAGCAACCGGGGCAATCTGAGGGGCATGGGCAAAAATACCATAGCCCAGCAACAGGGCATGTGCCCCGATGAAAACAAGAAAGATTGGTGCGAGTAACGTGACCGACTCTTTTACTCCCCGCAGGTTCATTTCAATCAGGATAAGGATGAGCAGGCAGGCAACCATGAGTTTGTACGGCTGGAACGAATACGGCAGGAAAGAAAAAATTGCTTCAGCACATGCTGCGATTGAGACCGTAATCGTCAGCATATAATCGATCAGAAGGGCACTGCCCGAGACAACCCCCGCACGCTCCCCGATGGTATGGTTGGCGACAATGTACCCGCCACCGCCGCTGGGAAAATGTTCGATAATACGGCTGTACGCATACGAGATGATGAAGACAGTAAGCGCCGTTCCCAAACCAAGAAATACCGCAAGATAGGTGTAATCACCAAGGGCGACGAAGGCCTCCGAAGGTCCGTATGACGAGGATGAAACTCCGTCAGCTCCCAGACCGATCCAGGCCAGAAGAGGGAAGAGTGCAATCTTGTGAAATATGCCGGGATCTTCAACGTTTTTTTTCGCGCCAATAATTGCGTGCCGGGCATTGGCACGGATGTCCTCCCAGTTCCACGAGTCCTTTGCCACCACGGTACCGCCTTCCGGCAACCGCTACAATCTCTTTACAAACGCGGGGATTTTTGCAGGTGCCACAGGAATAGTTCAGACCACGGCAAGGTCTTTGCATTAACACTTTCCTTTAGCCGCACGGTGGTTAATATGCTTCCGGGGTATGCTTTCGTCTTTTTTGTGAACCGGATGGAGAACAGATTTCATTATAAATTTCTAACGGTGAGGCTTAGTAGAAACGGGCATAGACAGGAGTGCGCACCCAAATCATGAAAATCATTAAACCCTATAATTCTATGAGGGCTCCCCGCCTCAGGGCCTCTCCGAGGCACGGCGTGGCAGTGCGGTGGTTAAAAATATGCTTATAGACACTGATCCGCCGTGGGGGCGTCCCTTTTTGGTGCGGCGGGGTTCCATCGAAAAAAATTATGAGGATAAATATTCTATTACTCACATTGGTTTAATTTAATTTTATGGGAAAATCTCAAAATATTTTTTCTTAACGTTCTTTTTTGGGTAACGGCATGTAATGCCTCCGCCCCCGCCGCTGTGGCACCCCATGGAGCGATACCTCCGGAGAAGGATAATACTTACAAAGCAAAGGGGTGGTTTGGGGGGATAGGCACTGTCCCCTCCATAAACAGGTGCTTTACCATTTGTTGAAAACTCAGGGTGTCTGTAAAGCCGACCGTGACACATCAGGATACAAAGATTTTTTTACTTAGCGCAACTCAACTTTACTTGTTTCCATAACAAGCCAGATTTAGTTCAGAATTAAAAAACCGAGCCTTTATCTTGTCTTTATTGCAACGGGTATGGTATGAGTATTGTTACAGATGCCAGGAATGGTATCGTCACAGAAGAGATGAAGATCGTTGCAGCGCAGGAAGGAGTGACTGAAGACTTCGTCCGGCGTGGAGTAGCAGAAGGACACATCGTCATCCCCGTTTCTCCGTATCGGAAGGTCAAAATCTGCGGCATTGGCGAAGGACTGCGCACGAAGGTCAATGCATCCATCGGCACATCTTCGGATATTGTGGATATTCCCGAGGAACTGGAAAAGGCACGATTGGCAGAACTTGCCGGGGCAGATACCTTAATGGAACTTTCAACCGGCGGGGATTTCATCGATATCCGAAAACAGGTTATCGCCAGCACAAAACTTTCTGTCGGCTGCGTTCCCCTCTACCAGGCATTCATTGAAGCGGCACGAAAAGACGGCGCTGTCGTCAACATGAAGGAAGATGACCTGTTCCGAATAACAGCAGAACAGGCAAAACTGGGCACCAACTTCATGGCAATCCATACCGGTATTAACTGGGAGACTGTCAAGCGTCTCAGAAACCAGGGCCGGCATGCGGGACTGGTCTCCCGTGGAGGGGCATTCATGACCGCGTGGATGCTCCACAATGAGAAAGAGAACCCCCTGTATTCCGAATTCGATTACCTGCTTGAGATTATGAAGGAACACGAGGTAACACTCTCGATGGGAAATGGTATGCGGGCAGGCGCTGTTCATGATGCCACCGACCGTGCAGCGGTCCAGGAGCTTCTCATCAATGCCGAGCTGGCCGATAAGGCACATAACGAGGGCGTGCAGGTGATTGTTGAAGGTCCCGGGCATGTACCTATCGATGAAATTGCGGCAAATGTCACCCTCATGAAACGCGTGACCAATAACAAGCCATTCTATATGCTCGGACCTCTTGTCACGGATATCGCTCCCGGGTATGACGACCGTGTAGCCGCTATCGGCGCCGCAATCTCATCCTCACTGGGGGCTGATTTTATCTGTTATGTGACACCGGCTGAACATCTCGCACTCCCGACTCCTTCTGAAGTCTATGAAGGCGTTATCAGCTCACGAATTGCCGCTCATGTCGGAGATATGATCAAGCTCAAAAAGACCCGCCAGGCAGATCTCGAAATGGGGCATGCCCGCCGCGATCTTGACTGGGAACGCCAGTTTGCTGTCGCCATCAACCCACCACGGGCACGGGCGATCCGGAAGGAACGGATGCCGGCAGATTCCGATGCCTGCACCATGTGCGGGGATTATTGTGCGATCAAGATCGTCAACAAGCATTTCCAGTTTTGATCAATACTTTTTTTTCTGGTTCTGTTCCATAAGTTGTATCGCCAGCATTATGGGATTGTAGTCATAATTGTAGAGAGCGAGACAATACCCGGCATCAACAAATCCTCTCTTCAATCTCTGAGATAAAAACGGCACGGTGATAGACCATTCACATGAATTTCGGGGGCTTTATCCCTCTCTCAACGATAGACTGGAGAGGGAGGGCGGTCTGTACAGTTTTTTTCCGGGGTTGCCCGATACGGTGTTCCTATTGCCAGAACGAAGGCATTCTTACCGGGGAAGATTTTCGGGATCTGGAAGAGATCAAAGATATGATTACATCCTCGTCACCCTATATCAGCGGCGTTATGTTTTCCGGAGGGGAACCAACAAGGCAACGGGAAGCCCTGATGGAATTAGCCCGGTATTCAAAAGGGATTAACCTTGATGTCGGTATTCAGACAAATGGCCTGTTTCCTGACACGCTGGGTCAGTTACTTGAAGAACGACTGGTTGATAAGGTTGCACTGGATTTTAAGTCGCGCTTTGAAGGATATTCAGGTCAACTAGAAAATGGTTTTAATTTTGAAAATTACGAGAGAAATGTCCGGAAATCTTTTACTCTTTGTAAGAATGCCTACGCCAGAAATATTCTTACGGAGTTCGAGGTTGTAATTACCATTTTTTACGAAAACGAAGAATACATTGAAGAAATTTCGGGACTCACAGGTAAGGTGCCTCTTGTCCTCCAGCAGGGTGAACACAAAATGTTACGGCTGACAACTCCCCCCCTGAATATGACGGAAGGGGAATACCGGGAAAAAAAGCGGCAACTCCAGGAAAATTATCATCCGCTGACATTAGATGAGATTAAACGAATTGCGGACAAACTAGGAAGAAAAGTAAGGATACGAACACGCGAGGTGGGAGAAATTATCTATAAAGGCAGAGAGGGTCCATGAAAGTGATCGGAGTTGTCGGCATGCCCGCAAGCGGAAAAGGTGAGTTTGCGAGGATCGCGTCCGAAATGGGTATCCCCGTCGTAGTCATGGGGGATATGATCCGGAACGCGGTGAAAGCATCCGGACTGGAACCTTCTGATACCAATTTCGGAGCCACGGCGAACCGGCTCAGAGCTGAACGGGGCATGGACGCGATCGGGCAGCTCTGCATACCGGAGGTGGAACGACAGACGGCCTCGCTTGTCCTCATCGATGGCATCCGGGGAGACTCTGAAGTGAATCTTTTCCGAAAAGTTTTTCCCGGGTTTACGCTTGTAAGGATCGATTCTTCATTCGGGAACCGGTTGTCGCGTGTTATGGCACGGGGCCGCTCGGATGATTTCCAGACTGCGGGCGAGCTCCGCACCCGGGACGAAAGGGAACTTGGATGGGGGCTTGGCAGGGCTTTGGAACAGGCTGACCTTCGGATAGAGAACAACGGTACTCTCGATGAATTTTCTGTGGCTGTGCACAAACTCCTTAACGGGATCCGGAGCGATCCATGACACTCAAACCCTATTTTTCCTCCTCTGCAAAAGTCTGGGAAGATATCTCCTGGGTGTATGGGATCAGGGATGCAGGATACGAGGGATGGGAAATTGTCTGCGACGGCAACTACCGGCTCGATAACACAGCCTGTTTTTCTAAGATTGAAGAGGTGATTGCAGCTACAGGGCTTACCGTGACAGTTCATGCACCTTACGGCGATCTGAACCTTGCCACGCTCAACGATCCGATCTGGCATGAATCGATACGACAGATCTGTACCTGTATCAAGCACGCATCAGAGCTCACCGACCGGGTCACCATCCATCCCGGGTACCTGTCTCCTGTCGGCAAACTGATGCCCCAGAAGGTCTGGGATCTCCAGAAGGAGGCGCTGAGGCAGATTGGGAAATTTGCACAGGAGCATTCCGTACTTGCCTGTCTTGAAAATATGATCGGGGTTAAGGAATTCCTCTGCCGTGTTCCCGATGAACTGATAGGGATGACGGAAGGGATTGAGGGTATCGGAATGACCTTTGATTTCGGGCATGCCAACACTATCGGGAATGTTGATGATTTCCTCCGGCATGTGGACAAAGCCCATCACATCCATCTCCATGACAACAACGGCATGTCGGACCAGCACCTCGCACTGGGTGACGGGACTATTCCCTGGCCGTCAGTCGGAAAGAAGATTGCCGAAAAATACAACGGTATCGTTGTTATCGAAGGACGGTCAATTGAGGAGGCAAAGAAGAGTCTCGCGGTATTCAGGAGATATTTTCAATGAGCGGCGAGACTCTCCAGGTATACTTTCTCGGTACTGCAGGGGCGCTCCCGACTCCCCTGCGCAACCCGCCCTGTATCATGGTCCGCCGCGGGTCTGATACACTTCTTTTTGACTGCGGTGAAGGTGCCCAGCAGCAGATGATGCGTTCGCGATGCGGTTTTATCGTGAATGCAGTTTTTATCTCACACTGGCATGCAGATCACTTTCTTGGTCTTTTCGGGCTTGTCCAGACCATGTCATTCAACGGGCGGACTGAACCCCTTACCATCTACGGCCCGGAATGGGTGCATGAATGTGTCACGATCCTCCGGCAGGTCGCACGGTTCAACCTTAAATTCTCCCTGGAATCGGTCGAACTGGTGCATGGTTCCTGGGTCCGATTTGACGGCTACACGGTTACTGCATTTTCTGCGAAACACGGGCTTCCTGCGCTGGGGTATGTGCTTGAGGAAGACCCCCGCCCGGGACGGTTCAACCGCGAGCATGCAATTGAACTGGGTGTCCCTCCCGGCCCGCTCTTTGGCAGGCTGCAGCGGGGAGAGATTATACACCTTGGATCTGGTGATGAAGCTCGTGAGATCCGGCCCGAACAGGTTATGGGCACTTCACGACCCGGCCGTAAGATTGTCTATACCGGTGACACCCGGGCTAATTATATGAGCATCCGGGAGATTGCCAGCAATGCGGACATCCTGATCCATGATGCGACCTATGATGAGTCTGAGGCAGAGCGGGGGGCAGAATTTTACCATGCGACCGCTGCACAGGCAGGTGAAGCTGCAACGGTGCTCAATGCACGGATCCTCGCCCTTGTGCATACCAGTTCACGATATCCGGATGCGCAGGCACATACCGGCGATGCAAAGAAAAAATTTTCCGGCTCCATTATCGCTCCCGATGATCTTGATATGATAGAAGTCGGTTTCCGGGATGAGATTTAGCTGTAATCTCAAAATCTCTTCATTTCTTTCTTTTTCAGTAACGGGTAATATGGCACGGTTAAAAGGGCATGAACGGGAATTCGCACCCGGACCATGAAAATCATTAAACCATCCTATTTTTGGAGGATCCCCCGCCACAAGGCCTCTCCGAGGCACGGCGGGGCAGTGCGGTGTTTTACAGATATACTTACAGATACTGATCCGCCGCGGGGGCGCCGCGTCGGGGGCGGCGGGGTTCATCGCAAATCATGAGAAGTATAAACATTCCACTACGTACGTTTGTCAGCTCTATTTCAGGAGAACCCCTAAGATTTCAACAAATAGCGGATCACTAGTTATCGGAAGGGACAGTGCCAGTCCCCCCGGACCACCCCTGCGCTTTGCGATGGTGTTGTATTACCTTCTCAGGAATCATCGCTACAGAGGGGACGCCCCTGCGGAGGGAATGAGCCTACGGCGAATCCCCGGGAGCGTCTGTGACATTTAATGAACATGAGTTTTTTGTCGCTGGGATGTGACTGCACTGAATACACGCGATCTTTCAACGGTAATACAACAGATATCCTGGCAGGTGATGCCTGATACCATGGACTTAAACGTCACTACACCCAATGATAACCCATCAGCTTTGGTTCGTTATGCAACGGTGCCGCATGGTGAAATCACCCGTGCAGGCACCAGATACGCTTCGCTGTGTGTGGTGAAAAAAAATTATGGAAAATAACGATGTCATAGTCTATCGGCTCGGCGCAGGATGCGACCTCTCCGATGTGGAAGAAGGTAAGATATACCAGGCAAAAGTACAGGGTTTTGCAACGTTCGGGATGTTTGCCCAGATCAACGACCGTATCAAAGGTCTGGTGCACAAGAGCAATATCAAGGCAGAACATAAGGAACGGGATCCTATCCTCGTCAGGGTTCGCCAGATCCGCCCGAACGGCAATATCGATCTTGAAGAGGTCCTTGTCCAGGTGTATCAGGTGCAGAACGTCGACCGCAAGTCAACGACCGTGAATATCGCGGACCTGACCGGCAAAGTCGGAAAAACCGTCGCAATCGAAGGGGAGATCGCCCAGATCAAACAGACAAGCGGACCGACAATATTTACGATTGTGGATGAGACCGGGACACAGAATGCAGCAGCATTTGTCGAAGCCGGAGTCCGGGCATACCCGGAAGCCGAACTGGACGACATAGTCAAAATCATCGGCGAAGTGATGATGCGCAACAACCAGTTGCAAATCGAAGTCGATTCATTGTCTATCCTCAGGGATGAAGATGCAGCTGCGGTTAAAATCCGGATAGAGAAAGCGCTGGAAGCGCGATCGGAACCCGATGAGATACCCCTGCTCGTGCAAAGCGAGGTCATGGAAAAACTCCGCCCTGAAATGAAAAAGGTCGCAAAAATAATCAGAAAGGCGATCTTCACCTCCCAGCCTATTATCCTTCGTCATCACGCTGATGCTGACGGGATCTGTTCGGCAGTGGCAATAGAGCAGGCCGTTGTCTCTCTTATCAGGGAAAGCGGGGGTGACTTTGATGCGGATCACTTCCTCTTCAAACGGGCTCCGTCGAAGGCTCCGTTTTATGAGATTGAAGACATCACCCGTGACCTTGATTTTTCGCTGAAGGACCATATCAGGTACGGTCAGAAAATGCCGCTGGTTCTCCTGACCGATAACGGATCTACCGAGGAGGATGAACCTGCGTACAAGATTGCAAGCGTGTATGACATACCCTTTGTCGTGATCGACCATCACCACCCTGATGGTACGATAGACAAGTACCTCAAAGCCCATGTCAATCCCTACCATGTCGGTGGAGACTTCGGCATTACGGCGGGCATGCTGGGAACCGAAATCGCCCGGTTGATCAATCCGAAAATCGAATCCCTCATTCGTCACCTGCCGGCAGTAGCGGGAGTCGGCGACCGGAGTGAAGCTCCGGAACGTGCCCTCTTCCTCGCC
>Ga0105097_10000480_pt1 | contig 18179 bp, 20 predicted proteins | sample PPLLak12cMay2015_FD_87035 | JGI IMG/M metagenome (GOLD analysis project Ga0105097, IMG submission 87035) | Freshwater sediment microbial communities from Prairie Pothole Lake near Jamestown, North Dakota, USA - PPLs Lake P7 Core (1) Depth... | ecosystem: Environmental > Aquatic > Freshwater >...
GGGCTATCTACAGCGAATGGTGAGGGCACGTTCTTTCATGAGATGTGGCTGAAAGCTGAGGCTGGGTCGAACGGTTTCAATAGCGTGTTTTTCCCGTGGTCTGCCGTGGATTCACGTTCCCAGGAGTGGTATGAGCAGAAGAAGTTTGAGTTGTCTGGTAAGGAGTGGCAGCTTCATCAGGAGTATCCGAATGATCCTGTGGAGGCTTTTATCGGTTCTGGTAACCCTGTGTTCAATCAGGAACTGCTCAGGGGTTTCCAGGTTCAGGAGGGTGTGGCATACACGATTTCGGGGTCGAAATCGTCGGATGTGATGCTGTATGAGGGTGGCCCGTTCATCATTTTTGAGGCACCGAACGATCAGGACAGGTGGACGTATGTGGTTGGGGCTGACATTGCTGAAGGGTTGGAGCATGGTGACGCTACGGTCGCCTGGGTTTTGTGTGTGAACACGAATCAGCCTGTGGCTGTTTGGTATGGGCGTGTGGAGCCTGACGTGTTTGGCGAAACAGTGTTGCCTGCTATCGGCTGGTTTTATCGGAACGCTCTGATTGTTCCCGAGGTGAACAATCATGGGCTAACCGTCCTGAAAGCTTTGCAGCGGGTGAAATATAAGAATCTGTTTAAGCGTCGCACGTTGACGAAACGGGTGGATCGTCCTCTTGAGTCGATGGGCTGGTTGACGACTACGACGACGAAACCTTTGTTGGTGGACGAGTTGGCTGCCTGGTTGCGTGATGTTGGTAATGTGCCCCACAAGTTGACGTTGCATGAGCTTAGGACGTTCACCAGGGATCAGCGTGGTCGTATGTCGGGTTCTCCGCATGATGACTGTGTGATGTCGTTGGGTATGGCTGTGCAGGGCCTCAAGTATGCGAGGACGGAGAAGGTGTTTGGGGATGGTGATCCGTCACGTGTGAAGGGGTCGTTTGCGTGGTATGAGCGTTTGTTGGATTCTAAGGCTGGGAAGGAACGCAGGTTGACTCCTGTTGTGTGACGATGTTGGGGGTTATGTGATGGAATGTTCTAACTGTGGACGTGTCTGGCCTGAAGATCGGTTTAATCCTGATTGTACAACTCCTGAATGGTGTTTTGCTTGCAGGTCGAAAACGATTCGTACCGCCTTTCAGGGCGGTAAAGAATATTTTCATAGTGACACTGAAGCGAATCGTGCCCGTAAAGCGGTTGCTGAGGCTCGGGCGGCGGGTTTGGATCCTGTTCCTGTGGAGACTGGTAAGGGTTGGAATGGTGCTTCGGTGGCTGGTTTGAAGAAGATTGAGACTGTGCAGGCCGCTAAGGCAGCGAAAGCTGCCCCACAGGCGGCTGCTGCGAAGGTTGGGAGTGTTTGATGGCTGATTACGGCTACAATTCGCAGGCATATATGGCTGCTGAGGGGGACAAAAAGAAGCCTAAGACGGTTTCGACCTGTTTGCGTCGTGTAAATGATGCTATGAAGTGGCGTAAGAACGCTGGTTTTGATGAGAAGTGGTCGAACATTGTCAAATTGTATGCGAACCAGTACGAATATGAGGAACTTTCAGGGTATGAGGACATTGTTGCACCCAACATGATGTTTTCTACGGCGAATGTGATTGTTCCGAGTGTAATGGTGAACTATCCGAAGATCACTGTGACTGCCCGTAAGCCTGAATATGATTCGTATGCGCCTTTGGTGGAGGCTGTGACAAACTATTATTGGCAGCATTTTGATGTTCATGAGGAAATGCGGCTGGTCACCAAGGATTTCGTGGTGTTTGGGCTTGGTGTGGCGAAGGTCACATGGGCTTTGGTTGAGGAAGAAGTCGAAAAGGACCGTGACGAATGGGTTGGTGAGGTCCAAGAGATGCTGATGCAGTCCGCTAATGCCCGTTTCCAGTCAGAACTGGACGGAATGCCGTTCGAAGGCCCTGATGAGGACACAATTATCGGTTCTGTTGCCACCACGAAGCGGATTGCGGTTGAAGATCACCCTGTTGTCGAACGTGTGTCACCGTTCGACATGTATTTTGATCCTGATGCGACCCGTATCAAGAATGCACGCTGGATCGCGCAGCGTATGTACATCCCGTTGGAGGATGCACGCAATTTTGAGGGTTGGAATCCGAAAGCACGTAAGCGTTTGCATGGTTCAGCGATGTCTGCTGCCAAAAAGGATTATGATTTGACGTTCCAGGGTGAGGAACGGGGTCGGGAAGCCGATTTTGTGGTTGTTTGGGAATATTATGACATGATTGATAAGACCATCAGCGTGTTCGCTGAGGGTTGCGACATGTTTTTGATCGAACCTGAACCGTTCCAGTTCCCGTTCGGACATCCTTACGTGTTTTGGTTGAACCATATTGTGCCTGAGAAGCTGTATCCGATGGGTGATTTGGAGTCGATTGTCCCGTTGCAGGTCGAGTTGGCGTTGACTAGAACGCAGATGGTGAATGACCGTAAACGGTATCGTCGCATGTACATGTATAAGCCTGACGAGATTGGTCCTGACGGTTTGGCGGCGTTGACATCTTCGGATGACAACGCACTGATCCCTATTGACAGTGACGGGCCGTTCAGCGATGTGATTGCACCTATTCAGACTTCTAGTTTGCCTCCCGAGTTCTATAACCAGACGGCAATGATTTTGGATGACATGGATCGCACGTCGGCTGTGACAGAATATCAGCGTGGTTCGGTTGCTGAGGTGCGTCGTACCGCAACTGAGGCGGCGATGATTCAGGATATGTCGAATGCTCGTTCGGCTGACAAGTTGGCAACGATTGAACGTGGTATCAGTGAGATTGCCCGCAAGTGTGTCCAGTTGGCACAAGAGTTCCTGTCATCTGAGCAGGTTGCAAAGATTGTTGGGGACAATGGTGCAACGGATTGGGTGCCGTTTGATCGTGACGCCATTATCGGTGAGTACGATTTTGTGGTTGAGGCTGGGTCTACGCAGCCGATGAATGAAACATTCCGTCGCCAGTCTGCGATGCAATTGTTGGATGCGATGGCACCGTTCATTGGGGCTGGTGTGGTGAATCCTGCCAAGTTGGCTGAGCATGTGTTGCGTAACGGTTTCGGTATCAAGGAACCTGGCGATTTCATTCAGCAGCCACCTGCACAACCTGGGATGCCTGGTGCACCTGGTGGCCCTGAGGGTCAGCCTGGGATGCCTATGGGTGGCGGTATGCCACCTGGAATGGGTGGCGGTATGCCACCCGAGATGCCGATGGGGGCAGCGATGCCTCCTGAGGCTGCTATGCCGATGATGTAATGTTACGTTACTTGTCGTTCTATTAGAAACATGTTTCGATTTTTTGGAGGATATTATGGCTGTTGCAGATGAGACTACTGGTCAGGTTGATGAGCGTTTTAGCGGATGGCGGAAGGTTGTTCGCACCGAAACCACGACTAGCCGCACCATTGGTCTGGCTGACGTTGACGCTATTATTGTGTCCACGAACGGTTCGGCTACCACGTTCACGATCCCTGAGTCGACTGCTGCCGCTGGCAAGGTGTTTCCTGTCGGTGCCCAGTTCCGTGTGCTCACTAAGGGTGCTGGCACGGTGACGGTCGCTAAGACTGGTTCGGACACGTTGACGGGTACGGCTACGACCGCGCAGAACGCTACGAAGCTGGTCACCAAGATTGCTGCTACCGAGTGGATGATTGCCTGATCATGCCTAAGGTTGGAAACAAGAGCTACCCGTATACGGCTGCTGGTATGGCGGCAGCTAAGAAGGCTGCCGTCAAGAAGGGCATGAAGCCAATGATGGGTAAGAAGATGATGAAGAAGGGCAAGTAATGGATCGTTTCGGCAAGAGCCCTGGCAAGCTAACTGGCGCAAAGCCACCTAGTTCTATTCCTGTTGTTCGTGGCCTTAGTGCCCCGAAGGCAAAGGTGTTCGGCAAGTTCCAGTTCTCTAAGGGGCCTGTTGACAACAACAAGTACGGCAAGTAGTTATGGCTATTAAGCGTGGCAAAGAAACCTTTGCTGGCTACAACAAGCCGAAGCGGACACCGAGCCATCCGAAGAAGTCGCATGCAGTGTTGGCGAAGCAGGGTGATCAGGTGAAGTTGATTCGGTTTGGTCAGCAAGGGATTTCTGGTTCACCGAAGAAAGCTGGCGAGTCTGCTGCTTACCGTAAGCGTCGTGAGTCGTTTAAAGCTCGTCATGCGAGCAATATTTCTAAGGGTAGAATGTCGGCTGCATATTGGGCTGACAAAGTTAAATGGTAAGAGAATAACCCGCAGGGGATTCTGAAAGGAAAACATGTCTGATGATCTGTATGCCATCTATGAGAACACGATTTCTGAAGGTGGTGAAAGTCAGGAAGTAGAGTCGTTGTCCAGGAACGCTAACGTGTATTCTGGTGATGAGGATGCCGCCGACACCGATGTGGTGGAGGTGGATGATGATAGTTCAGTCGATGAAACCGATGAGGACATTGATTCTGACACAGATGACGGTCTGGAAGATCAGGATGATGTAACCGAGGATGTGTTTGATTTTGACTCTATCAAAGATAAGCCTGTGAAGGTGACTGTTGGCGGGGAAACCTTTGAGGTTCCGTTGAACGAGTTGCGGAATGGCTATATGCGGCAAGCGGACTATACCCGTAAGACGCAGCAGATTGCTGCACAGGGCGAGTTGGTTCGTTGGGCGCAGGATTTGCAAGAAGCACTAACTAGTGATCCGAAGGGTACAATCAAGTTTTTCCAGGAACAGTTTGGGCTGCTGGATGATGATGGTGTCGTGGATGATCCAGAGTTGGGGCCGATTGTGAAGGAGCTTCGTGAGACACGTCGGGAGCTTGCAGAGTTGCGTCAGTCGCAACAGGTGCAGGTTCAGGAACGGGTTAACATGGAGGTCCAGTCTGAATTGAATCAGATGAAATCCAAGTATTCAGATTTTGATCCTCTCCAGATTCTTCCTATTGCGATTGATAACGGGTTGACGATGGAGATGGCCTACAAGGTTTGGAAGGCTGATCGTGTTGACCAGGAATCGGCAGCCCAGGAGGCTGCCCGTCGTAAGGCAGAGCAGGCCGCTGTGAAGCGTGATAAGGCTCGGGCTTCTACGAAGAAGGTTCCTACGGTTAAGACGAAGGGCGAGTCGGATGATTCTTGGAAGTCGTTTGATTCTTTTGAGGATATCTTTGCATACGAAGTTGAACGTACACGATCCTAAGGAGGATGGTTATGAGTAACCCGAATTTCGATAACATTGTTGCAACTACCCTGAAGCGGTATTTCACTGAGGGCGGTAAGGCTGTTGACAACATTTTCAAGCGGTCCGCTGCACTGGACTGGATTAAGAACACCGCTAAGCTGGACGCCCAGGGTGGTTCGACTGCTGTGTTCCCGATCCAGCATAAGACCAACTCGTCATTCCAGTACTATAGCGGCTATGACGCTCTTACGCCTGTGCATGGTGAGGAGATTGTGACTGCTGCCGAGTACCAGTGGAAGCAGGCTGCGATTTTCATCCCGATGTCGGGTATGGAGGAAGCGAAGAACAGTGGTGACCGTGCGGTTATCAAGCTGCTTCAGACGAAGGTTGAGAACGCTGAGATGACTGCTGCCGAGCAGTTTGAGACTGCGTTCCTCCAGTATGATGGTACCGAGTCCAGTGGTAAGGCTTGGAACGGCCTTAAGGATCTGGTCAGCGATTCCACCACGTCGGGCGGTATTGACGGTACGGCAAACACCTACTGGCAGTCGTACACCCCGACCACGGCCACCTACACGCTGGCACTGCACTCGAAGGCATACAACACGGTGTCGTATGGTGCCGATGCTTGCGACTTCCAGGTGACCACCCAGACCCTGTGGGAGACCTATGAGTCGAAGCTCCAAGCAAACCAGCGGTTCACTGACGCTAAGACTGCGGAGGCTGGTTTCACGAACCTGCTGCACCGTGGTTCGAAGGTTGTCTGGTCCGATCTGTGCCCGTCGACCTACTGGTTCTTCCTGAACAGCCGTCACGTCAAGATGGCGGTCCTGTCGGGGAACTGGATGAAGTTCCGTGGTTTCGTTGAGCCGTATGACCGTGACGCCAAGTACGGTTTGATCACCTGCTACGGTACGTTCGGTACGAACGGTCGCCGTTACCTGGGCCGCACCATTTGGACCCCGTGATCTAGTCGGGGACGTTTCAGGGTTATAGACGGGAGGGAGGACTGCACCTCCCTCCCGTTTCCCGTATAAAGGAGCTTTTTATGGTTGAGTCGGTTCGTCAGATGCGTAAGGCTTTGGTTGGTGCTGTTGCTGCCGCCATTGTTACCGCTGTTTCCAGGTGGGTTGATATTGATGTTGCCGCTTTGGAAGCTGTGTTGGACGCTGTAGTGGTTGGTGTGTTGGTGTGGGCTGTGCCGAACGCTCAGCCGTATGTGGAGCATGAGCATGCCTGATATGACGGTGGTGTGGAAGGATGCTGTCCCGTTTGACACGGTGTACGGCCAGTCTGCGAACCGTTCCTCTGGGAACGGTCGTGCCGTCCTGTTTGATGCACGCGCCCAGGCGAGCGGTATGCAGATTCGTCCAATGTTAGATGAAAGTGTGGAGTCGGCGTATGCGGGTGCTGTTCCGTATGATATGGCTGGTGAAGATTTTGATTGGGCAGCCGATTTCCAGGCTGCCACAGTAAAGCCTAAGTCTGTTGGTCGAAAGAAGGTTTGATGGCTACGTTGCAGGAGTTGCGTGATTTTGTGCGGACACATGCGGATGCGGATTCTACGGATGCGCCTGATTCGTCGTTGGACGTGTATGCCCGCATCGCCTACAACGATATTCATACCCGCACTAGTTTCCCACAGTTGCAGGTGACGTACACGTTTACAACGGTTGCAGGGCAACAGGATTATCTGTTTGCTGGTATTGGGGCGTTGGATAAGGTTACATCTATTATTGATACCACTAATTTGGGTCGCCGTTTGATTTACATGTCTGAGTCGGATGCTGATTTGGCGTTCGGTGCCCCTATTGGTGCCACTAGTGAGGTTGCTAATGCTTATACGGTGGTGAATGGTGTTATCAAGTTGTATCCGAAACCTTCGGTGACTGGCAAACTATATACGGTTCGGGGTTTGCGTACCCCGAACACGTGGCCTAATGGTGCTGGTTCAACCCCTGATTTGCCTGTCGTGTTGCATGACGCTATCGCCTGGTACATGTTGTCGTCTTATTTCATGTCGCAAGAGGATTTGCAGATGGCTGGCATGTATCTACGTGAGTATGAGGCGATGGTTGACAAGTTTGTTCGGAACGAATCGTTTAAGGATTTTGGTGCCCGTAATCATGTGATGGGCGGTCAGAACTATAAGAATCCTGATTTCACTCGTTGGGTGCGAGGTATGTTGGAGTAATGGCTAAGGGACAGTTGCAGGTACAATATTTCAACGATTTCACTGGCGGTCTTAACAATAAGATGCAACGCCAGTCGTTGGCGTTGAATGAATCCCCTGACTGTCAGGATGTCGTGTTCAACGCTAGGGGCGGTTTCAGTTCTAGACGGGGTTTCAAGACTGCTAGCACCCAGTCAACGTTGAATGGTGGCTACATTGGAGGCCAGTTCAGTGCTGGTACTGAGGTGTTGTGGGGTATTGATAAGGATGGCAAGTTGTGGACGTGGGATGGTTCCACGTTTACGACGGTCACCACTAGTTCGCCTGCCGATATGACTCGTGTGGTTACGTCGGCTATTTGGGGTAGCAAACTGTATTTTGCTAACTGGTTGAACACTGGTGCGTTGTTGATGCGTCATTGGAATGGTACAGCGTTCACCACGTTGGGTAACACTGCGAATGATGACTATACAACTCCGACGGGTGGTAATGCGCCGTTGGCACGTTTGATTGCCGATCATTCAGGTCACATGTGGTGGGCTGACACTGTTGAGTCTGGCACCAGGCATCGTTCTCGGGTGCGTTGGTCGCACCCGTTGCAACCTGAAGATTTTGCTACAGCAGACTATTTTGATATTGAAACTGATGATGAGTCAAATCAGATCACTGCGTTGGTGCCGTTCCAAGAAATGTTGTTGGTGTTTAAGAAGCGTGGCGTGTTCGCCATCTATGGTTATGAACGTGAAACGTTTGTGGTGCAACGTTTGTCGTCGGTTGCTGGTGTTTCCTGTCAGCAGGCTGTCACTACGAATGCTGGTGTAGCATATTGGTGGTCGGTTGACGGTAACGTGTATGCGTTTAACGGTCGTGGGATTGTTCCTATCGGTGAACGTATTAGCAACGTTGTGTCTGAAGGTATTGTGGTTGACGGATGTACCACCAACAGGGTTGCGTGGATTGAGAATCAGGTGTGGGTTTCGTTGCGTAGAACCGATAATACCAGGGTGATGTTTGTGTATGATCCTGTGGTTGGTGAGTCTGGGGCTTGGACAAAGTTCAGTTATGCTCCTACTAGCATGTTTTGGCATCGTGGCGCTACGAATGAGGTGCCGTTTACCTTGTTGAATACTGGTGGTTTGTTTGATTGGGGTGATGAAACTAAGGAGGTTGACACGCTTCTTGGTACAGATATCCCGATTCCTGCATACTATAAGATGGCTTGGTTTACTGCTAAGGATGCTGGGTTGCGTAAGAAGTGGTCTAGGCCACATATTACGGCAGCATGTAATGATGCTGCCGTGCTAAATATTGATGTGTACTATGATTTTGTTGAGTCTGGTGCTGTGAAACAGTTGACGTTGGTTATTGATTCACCGTCGCTGGGGTCTGGCATGTTGTGGGATGATGGTACAGGTTCGGTTGGTGGCGACTGGGGTGACCTGTGGTCTGGTACTGGTGATCCTGTGTACGAGTTTCAACGTATCCCGTCGTTGGGTCGTTCTAATGCTGTCCAGTTACGTTTCGAGATGAAGCAGCATGCTTCTCGCTGGTGGGTTGACAGTGTGACTATTCCGTTCTATGCGAAATCTTATAGATGAGAGGTTGAGATGGCTGCTAATGTTGCTGTGACATACAATTTTGTTGCTGGTACTCCTGCTGTGGCAGATAATGTGGACCAAAACTTTGCTGACATTGTGACGTGGATCAACACAAACGCTGTCCATTTGAATGGTTCTAAGGCGTTCACTAGTGTTCCTAGTGGGCCTGCCAGTGATCCTACGTCGGCTAACCAGTTGGCTCGTAAAGCGTATGTGGATGGCAAGTTGACTTCTTGCCTGTCGTCTGCACGACCTGCTGCACCAGCTACTGGTGCACTAATTTTTGAGACTGACAAGAATCGTGTCCGCGTCTATGACGGGTCTAATTGGCTGTTGGTGTCTGGGTCGATGCGTGCCAGTGCTTCTAACTCTGGCACGGTGGTGGCTAATAGTACGACGAGCACGTTGACGTTCGCTACCGAAAATTATGATACGGACAGTTTCTTTACTGCTGGTGGTTCAACGTTTACGGTTGCCGAGGCTGGTACCTATTCGGTGACTGTTCATATGGCTAAGACGGCTGGTAATAGTTTTACTGCTGGGTTTGGTTGTTATGGTCGTGTGGTTGCTCCTTCGATGACGTATCGGATGGCTGTTGCTGAGGGTGACTATATGAATGGTTCGTTCAGCATCTATTTTACTGCTGGTCAAACATTTACTATCCAGTTTCAGAATGCTTCTGGTGGGTCTACGACGTTTGATACGACTGTCACTGTGATTCGTGTTGGGGACTGATTAATGTTTAGTGTTAACCCTAGATATATTGGTGACAGTGTTCAACGTGAGTTGAACACGTTGTGGCGTACTTTGTTACCGTATTGTGGTGCTTTCTATAATGATGCAACTATTGCGAATGGTTCTAGTACGGTTGCTCAAACAGTTGCGTTGCCTGCCACTTGGATTTCTAAGGGTGTGTCGATCACTAATTCGACGGAGATACGTTTCAAATATGCGGGCGTGTATGATGTAGCGTTTTCTGCACAGCTAAATAAGGCTAGTGGTTCTGCTGCCGATGTCGATATTTGGATTGCTGTGAACGGTGTTGATGTGCCGTCTACGAACACTAGGGTCACTTTGCAAGGTTCGTCTGCGAAACTGGTTGCTGCTTGGGATTATATGATTCAAGTGGAAGCTGGGGATTATGCTGAGTTGAAATGGTTTTCTTCTAGTTTGGATGTTCAGATGGCTGCGTTCACAGGGCTGACCAGTCCAACTCGGCCTGATGTTCCGTCGGTCATTGTGTCTGTGTTGCCTGTGTTGGGTTTGCGTCCTCGGGGGTGACGAGAAAGGATTATATGTAATGGCTTTATATGATTTTGCTACACGTCGTGCCGATTTGCAGAACAGGTTTTCTGCGGACACGTTGGCTGCCCAACAGGGTCGCATGTTGGGTCAGCAACGCTTTTCTCGTCAACGTCAGGAAACCACGAAGGGTTTCCGTGAAGCGTTCCCCAGGTTTACGGGCCAGTGGGCACGCAGGTTGGGTTCTGGTGTGAAGTCTGGTGTGTTTGGGGAACAGTTGGGTCAGAATGTTGGTTCTTACCGTCAGCGTATGGGTGATATTGATGTGGGTGAAGCCCAGTTTTTGGGTGGGTTGACGCAGGAGGATGTGTTGCGTCGCACCGCATTGGAGAATGCGTTGCGTGCGTTGGGTGAAGAAGAACAGATGTATCGTGCCCAGGGGAGGTTGCGATGAGTAAGCGTCGTAATATTGAAGATGATGCTAGAAATATTACTGGGGCTTTGCCGAAGCGGCCTACGGCTGCACAGTTGGCACCGATGTATCGGCAGCGTATCCCTACGCCACCTAAGCGAGATATTTTGGATGAACGGTCCTATAGTGCTGGTGCCCCTAGGCGTCCTGTAACCACGTTTGGGGATGAACGTCGATACAGTGTTGCTGCTCCAACTGTCAAGCCGCCTGCCGAATATATTTCTGAGGCATATGCGAACGCTTTGCTCGGTCCGACTACACAGCAAAGTTATGATCCGTTTACTGCTTTAGCGGGAATGCTGGGCGGTGGCGGCGGCGGTGGTGGCCGTGGTCGTGGTGGCGGTGGCGGTATGAATACTGCCGCTAACAGGGCTGCTATCAATGAGGCTATCAAGGCGATGACTGAGGCCGCTACGGCCTCTCAGGGCCGTATCGGTGAACTGTACAGTGGTGCAGGTACGCAGCTTGCCGATATGGCTGCACAGTATGCTGCCGCTCAACAGGCGTTGGGTCAGGGGGCTGGACGGACGTTGGGTGCGTTCGGTGTGACTGGTGAGCAGATGAATCCTATGGGTATGTCGGCTGGTGACTATTTGACGAGCCAGCAGGGCGTGTTGACTGGTCTTAGTGCTGCCCAGCAAGCGCAGCTGGAGGCACAGAAGGCTGCATACCAGCTGATTTTGGCTGACATGTTGAAGGCGGGTGGATGATGAGTCCTGAAGAATTGATGCAACTGTATGCGCTCACCCAGTATGCTCCTGGGAATACTGCTGCTCAACGACTAAACTTTTTGCAGGATCTTGGTTTCGATTTGTTTGGTCGGCCGCAACAGTTTGTTGCGGAGGAGTTTGTTGCTGATCCTGAACCGTATCTTCGTAATCCTGTTGCTGACATCTATGGGTCTAATGAAGGATATCTTCAGGTGTTTGCAGCTATCAATAACGGTGTTGATCCTACTACTGCTGTAAAGCAGGCTGTTGATGCTGGCACTTTGGAGTTGCCGCTGTATGGTAGTGATGCTCCTAATCCTTATGAGGTTGCAAGCCAGTATGCTCAGAAGGAAATTGAGAATGAAATGGAGTTGGCTAACTGGGAGCAGAAAACTGGTGCTGAGCGTGCACAGTTTATGGAGAAGCAGAACAGGTTGCGTCAAGAGTTTGAGCAGAAACGTCCTTTGTCGTTTCAGGATTTGATGGGCCAGTCACAGTATGAGGCTATGGGTGCACCTACTGTTGACGAGTTGATGAATCTGTCGGAACAACAACGTTCTGAATGGGCAGCTAATCGTGCTCCTGCTAGGGGAAGTGTTGACGATATGGCACGCATGTATGGGGAACGTGTTGTTCGTCCTAAGGGTGCTGCTGCTCCTGCTGCACCTGCACGGCAACCTTCGTTGCCTAAGCAGGACATTTTCAGGAACAAACAGTATGCTGATGCTTTGCGTTCACAGCTTGAAAAGCGTTTGGGGGCTGCACAACAGACGTTTGTTCCAACTGAACGTTCTCAGGCTGCTTTGCAGAATGTTGCGTTGATGAAACTGTTGGGGTCTTGATGGCTGTTGATTACGAAGATTTCCGTAGTCGTCTAGAAAGAATCCGTCAAGGGTTGCCTGCGGCTGCTGGTGCCGCCACTCCTGTTCAGGGTGGCGGTGAATCTGCGTTGGACAGGTATCGGCGTGAACGTAACGCACGTTTCGCTACTGCTGTCCCAATGGTTTCTGCCAGTAACGTTCGCCGTGATGATGGCCCTAGTTGGGATGACCCGTTCAGGTTTGCTGGACGACAGGCGTTGAATGTGTTGGACAAGCTACAGATGCCGTTTGCTGCTGTCGGGTCTGGTTTGAAAGAGGCAGCCGATGTGGTTGCTGGCAGCCGTGTTGGTGAAGCGTTCCGCACGATTGATGCTGTCACTCCTAAGGCGGTTGACTATCTGTTGCCGTTGCCTGTCAGGGTTGGGAAGAACGTGTTGGCTGCTGGTGAAGCTGGGGATGCGTCGATGGAAGATTTCCGTGACCAGTTCAATCGGCGGGCTGGTTCACGCGAGTTGGGGTTGAACAGGATTCTTCCTGGCACCGAGGTGTTGCCTGAGTCGGTTGCAGGGTTTGTGACCGATATCGCTCTTGACCCGTTGACGTATACGCCTGGCGTGTTTGCGAAGCAGGCTATCAGAATTGGCACTAAGGCTTTGCCTAAGACTGCTGCTGAGGGTGCGTTGTTGAATGCTGTCAGGTCTGGTGGTTCCCGCCAGATTTCTGAGACATTGGCTACGAACGCTTTGCAGGCTGGTGTTGGTTCAAGTAAAGCTGTGCAAAGTTTAATTGCTGATGCCGCTATTAAAGGTAGAGGGGCATTAACTTCACAAGGGTTGCGCCGTGCAGGCCTTACTGCGGATGAGGCTGGGAAGCTTGGTTTGAGTGTTGCTCAACCAAATGTTGCTGTACGCACCTTGCAGGGTGCGGAGAACATTAAGGGTGCAATCAAGCAGACGTTTCGAACGACGGAGACGGCGAAAGGGTTTCGTCGTGCGTTTGTGTCGGACAGGTATGGTCGTCGTGCATTGTTGAATGAAACGTTGAACAAGTCGTTGCCTGTGTCTCGTCGTGCTGCGGCTGTGTTGGCTGAGGTGGGTACGGACAGGTCGGTTGCTGAGGCTCGTCGTTGGGCTGCACGCACGATGCGTTCAGCGGAGCTTGAGATGATGGGCACCCGTAAAGCGAAAGGTTTGTTTGCTGACATGTCTGACGAGCAGGTTCGTCAGGTGATTCGCAATGTGGAGCAGGGTGTTGATGGTGAGGCTGAGAATCTGTTGCGTGGTTTGTTCAGAAAGTTGTATGAGGAACAGAGGCTCGGCTATCAGGTTCAGTTAGAGGATTTTGGTCCAAACTATGTGCCTCACCAGTTTACGGATGAGTGGCGTAATTTGGCTGACAAGAATGAAGAAGTTCGTCGTGCGTTTGAAAACATTTTGAGTCGTGAAAGCTATCAGAAAACTCGTACCTTGTTGAAGGACGACGAGTTTTTGGGTGAAGTGTTGAAAACTGGCACAATTGATGAGATCAATGAAATTGCGTTGAAGAAGTATAACGTCAAGATTTTCAATGATGATGCTCGCGATATTGTGCCACGTTATATTATGCAAGCTGAGGATGCTGTGCAGCGTGCTGTGCAGATCCGTCAGTTTCAAGAGTTGGGTTTGGGTGAACCGTTAGCACGGAAGCTGGTTGATCGTACTGATCCTGCTTCCGTGTATCGTGCTGAACAGTTGCAGAAGGCATACAATGCCGCTAAGAAGCAGGCGAATGCGACGTTGCGTAACGGCACTCAGATTCGTTTCGACTTGTTGACTTCTGCCCGTCAGGTGTTTGAGAAGCGGCATGCAGAAATCAATGCACGCATTTTGCGGGCGACACAAGATTTGAATGCGAAGCTCACCAGGGTGCAACAGTTGCAAAGTGAGGCTGATGATTTGACTCGGGCTGTTGCAGGGTTGGAACGGAATGTGGCGGCTTGGCGGGCACGTTTGGATGCTGCTAGTGGGGCTGAGAGGGCACGGTTGCGTTCCAAGTTGGATGACGCTCAAGCAAACCTGCGTCGTCAGGAGAAACAGATTACAGATTTGCGGGCACAGATTGATGCAGAGTTTATTGGTGCGAAAACACCGTTGCAGATTCGTGCAGCGGCTTCTCGGACGAAACCGCAGATGCAAACTATTAACGGTTTGAGGGCAGAGATTGCTGCTCTCAGAAATGCTGCCGATTCGGTCGGCAAGGATTACAAGCATGTTGTTGATGCGATCAAGCGTGGACCTATCAGGGATGATGTTGATTTGGGGCAGATCAATCCTGATTTGGCGAAGCTACAGGAAACCGTGTTGGATGCCAGCGACAATTTGAACATGTTTATGGTCGCCAAAAATCAGGTGTTGGATGAGGCTGATATTGCAGAAACAATCTATTTGTTTGCTGCTTCTGACACTTGGTTTGCGCGTCAAGTGTTGGATGAGAATGCAGCAAAGTTGAAGGTGGCGGTTGACGGGTTGGCTGATGTGACTCGTCGTGGACCTGCGACAGAGCAACGGTTGTTTGAGTTGAGTGACAGGTTTGATGCTGTCAAACAAATGTTGGATCGCACCGACATTTCTCCAGAAATGAAAGCTATTGTCCAGTTGGAAGCTGCTGCTAGTAAAGCAGATTTGGCTGCCACTAGGGCTGGGAACACTGTGAAAATGTTTGAACAGATGATTGCTGCCAACAAAACACAGTCACAGGACATTGTGTTGCAGAAAGCTAGTAAGGGTATGAAGCAGGTCGGTGACGATCTGCAAATCCCTGACTGGCTGTTTAACGCAACCAACGTTGAAGCCATTAAGAAAGAGATGCCAATGCTAACTGCTTGGCAACGCAAGTATTTCAATCTTTTTAAGGGCTACGCTATTTTGCGGCCTGGTTTCCATGTCCGCAACTTGTATTCGGCAATGTTCAACATGTATTTGGAGGCTGGCCCGCAGTCGTTTGCTGGTGTGAAGAGATGGCATGATTTCTATACGTTGGCGACACATGATCCTGAGGATTATATGACGGCTGCTGTAAAGAAGTTTGGGCAGGTTGAAGCGGATCGTTTGGATGAGGTGTGGCGGGCGATCAGTGCTACGGGTGCTGGTGGTGGTATGGCCGAGTTTACGGGTCGGACGTTTAAGAAGCCGTCGAAGAACCCGTTTGATGAGAACAATAAGGCGTTGGCTGGTTCTCGTCGTTGGGGTGGCTGGGTTGAGGACCATGTGCGTGGTGCTCATGCGTATGATGTGTTGCGTCGTGGTGGCACAATGGAACAGGCGATGGACACTGTGTCTAGATGGCATTTCAACTATGTGGATGTCACCGATTTCGATCAGAAAATGAAGCTGATCAATCCGTTCTGGATTTTCTTTTCACGTAACATGGCTTTGCAGGCGCAGGCTTGGGTGAAGACTGCACCGAAGATCAACAGGACGTTTGTCAATTTTGAACGTAACATGAATTATGGGCTTGAAGAGGATGGTGTTGTTCCCGAATATTTCTATACGGAGGGTGCGACACGGCTGCCGATCAAGGGGTTGCAGGGCGATTCTGTGTATTGGTTCAGTGATCTTCCTGCGTTGACGTTTGCTGGCGAGTTGGATCGTTTGAGCGATCCTACGTCGGCACGGTTTTTTGCTGATTTGGGTCCGTTCCTGAAGGTGCCGTTCGAGTTGGCTGCTGACCGTCAGTTGTTTTCTGATATCCCGATTGACAAGACTCGGCCTGAGCAGATTCCGTTGTGGTTGGGTCGTTTGCCTGGGGCTGAAGCATTGTCGTTCCTGCCAGGGTTTGAGGAAACAGGTTCGGGCGAGTTGGTGTTGGGTGCTGAGGCGGCAAATGTGATCAGGTCGTTGATCCCTGGTTACGGTCAGGTGCAACGTATTGCTCCTGTGAATGATCCGAAAGCGTTGGAGAAACTGCCGTATACGGGCACATCGTTCCTTGGTGGTTTAACGTTGGCGGAGAACACGGCTCGTGCCCAGCAGGGCGAGATTTATCGTCGCAATATGGCGTTGGCTGAAGAGTTGAAGCGTCTTCGTCGGCTGGCTGAGATGTGATATGGAAACGATTATTGCTTCCGCTATCTCTAGTTGTTTACTGTTGGCGGGCACCGTGTATACGGTGCGCCGCTCACGTGCTACCAGCACACAGCAGCATACTGAGCAGACACAGCAGTTGACGAATATTCAACATAACCAGTCGATCATGTTGGACACAATTATGGCCCATAGGGAGTATACCGAATCGAAGTTGGATTTGTTGAATGATCGTGTGACGGGGTTACAGAACAATCAGGATTTGTTGTTTAACATGGTTGCCGAAGTGGATTTGAAGGTTACGAAACCTGGTAAAAAGAGAGTTACGCTGGTTGGCGACAGTTTTGGGGGTGATGCAGCTTGAACAAATATTTGTATGGATATAACAGTTGGCAGACACGGTTGACGTTGCCTGAACTAGATCAGCGTTGGGCGTGGTACAGGTTGCATCCCGAGTTCCGTCGCCGTCTGGTCGCCATGTTTGATGCCGCCCAAGCGGAGGGCACTGATCTTGGTTTGGGTGGCGGTGCCCGTTCTGCTGACGGGCAACGCAAACTGTTCCTTCAACGGCATGAGGTGTCTAACGTGTTTCCGTGTTGCACGTTTGAAGGAAAGAAATACAAGTTGCGTAGGGGGATGGCTCATGCTGCGCCTCCTGGCCGTTCATATCATGAGGATGATGCCTATCAAGGGTTTGGGGTTGCAGCCGATCTGGTGGGTGATTTGGTGTGGATGAAACGGAATGCGTTGCGTTTCGGGTTCCGTGAGTTTTCTGATCTAAAGGAAGCTTGGCATGTTCAGCCGTTCGAATTTACGGATGCACGTTCTAAGAACGGTAACCGTCAGTTGCGGGTGTGGGTGTTGCCTGAGCCTCCGCAGCCGCCGAAGCCGCCTGCGGTCAATGATCCCCGTCAGCCTCGTATGACGTTGCGTGCCCGTGTCCAGGGGCCTGACGTGTTTGTGTTGCAGCGTGCATTAAACAATTTGATGGGTGCGAAACTGTCGGTTGACGGCGTGATGGGCACCAGGGGTGAAACGATTGCTGCTGTCCGTATGTGGCAACAGTTCTTCAAGCTGCCTGTTACGGGTGTTGTCGATCAGCAAACTTGGAAGTCGATTTACGATATTGCCGATCTCAGGGGTTATAAGGTTGTTTGATGACAGAATGTTTGAATTGTGGTGAACTGTATCCACCGACTGCTTGTCGGTGGAGATGCCCATCATGTGGCTATAAAGATAGCTGCTGTCAGGGTGAGCCTCAGAGGGTGTCTGGTCGTAATGCGGGGAACCGCATGAAGGGGGTGTTGAGGTTTGACTCTCAGGTATTTGAATGATTGGATTTGGCTCAGGCTATCTAACAGGTATGGGGTTACTCATGCCACTCATTCTGTCACCGATGTTTATGATCGGTGGATGGGCGAGGTTGATGACGGTAATCCTGGTGTTGATTTGGTGGACTACTATTTTGATCGTGTTCCTGATGCGGACACGTTGAATGATGCTGAGTACATGTATTGGTCTGGTAATGGCGTGTTGGATGATGCCGTCCTGTGGCTGGATGCGTATGCGGTCAGTGAGTCGGCTACGAAGATTCCGAATCTTGGTTGGGGTGGTTCGGCTCTTGATGCTCAACGTGGTGACGGTTCCACCGCATCCACATACCCGAAGCTGTTGACGCATACTGGTGAAAACTATTTGTATCGTGCTGGTGCATCCGTATCTAATAACTGTTCTGTCCCGAACCTTGCCGCTTATAATCCAACAACCTCGTTTTCTATTACGGCGCGTGTAGCGTTCGATAATTGGAATACGCCATCGGGGACGAATGATATTTTGCAGCGAACAACGTTCGCTGACCCTGATAGGCAGTTTGCTTTTTTCTTGACAACTACTGGGATACTGCGTTTAGCGATCACCCCAACTGGAAACGTTGCGAGCATCATCAACATTGA
>Ga0105097_10000481_pt1 | contig 18163 bp, 18 predicted proteins | sample PPLLak12cMay2015_FD_87035 | JGI IMG/M metagenome (GOLD analysis project Ga0105097, IMG submission 87035) | Freshwater sediment microbial communities from Prairie Pothole Lake near Jamestown, North Dakota, USA - PPLs Lake P7 Core (1) Depth... | ecosystem: Environmental > Aquatic > Freshwater >...
CCGCAGTTGCGCGGGCAGGTCGACAGGCTGCCAATTCGGGACAAGATTTGCGCCCGCGAGATCGCGGGTGGGCCGGCCGAGTTCCAGCAGCAACTCGAGGCTGTAGGCGATCCGGCCATGCAAGTCTGCATTTTGTGTGGTGCACAATGCCATGGCCGCCTCCACCAGGGTCTCCATCGGCTCGAAAAAATCCGCATCCATATGTCCGGCGTCGCGCAGTTTGGCCAGTTCAGGGGTCAGCACTGCGGCTTGCGGGGTAAGCGCATTCACTGCGATGCCCGTACCTTCGGTTTCCGCGGCCAGGGCGACCGTCATGCGATTCAGGGCCGCCTTACTCGCGCCGTAAGCACTGCCAGCCTGGGCTGGCGGCGTTCTGGAAAAGGGCGGGCCGGCGGGCAGTTCCGCCACCGAGCTGGTCAGGTTGAGTATCCAGCCGCGACCGCGTTCGCGCATCCCCGGCAGGGCCTGCTGGGCCAGTCGCCAGGGCGCCCAAACGTTAACCTGCTGCATGGCCTCCAGCTCCACCAAGGTCCACTCCTCAAAGGGTTTGTAGCCACCAGCCGCCGCGTTATTCACCAGGATGTCGATGCCGCCGAGCCGCGTCTCTACGGCCGCTACCAGCGACTCCCGCTGCTGTGGGTCCGCGAGATCGCAGGCCAGCGCAAACACCTCGCCGCCCTGCGCTTCAATTGCGCTGCGGGTGCGATCGAGGCCGTCGGGGCTACGAGCGGTAATGGCTACGCGGGCACCCTCGGCGGCCAGCCGCAGGGCGATAGCGGTGCCACAACCGCCCTTGCTGGCGCCGGTGACAAGAGCCACCCGGCCAGCGCAGGCCTTCCCGTTCATGCCGTCTCCCCACGAACGGGCCGGGGTGCGCCATCCGCGTCGATGAACTCTGTCAGCACCTGCTGCACGTAGCGGCAGTCCTCCTCGCTCATGGTGGGATGGCAGGGCAGCATGATGCCGAACTCCATTATCTGGTCACAGTTGCCCAGTCCGGCGGGGTGAACACGGTACTGCCTGCCGCGCAGCATGGGATGTCGGGTGATATTGCCGGAGAAAATGACCCGGGAGAAAACCCCGCTGTCTTCCAGGTGAATCTGCAGTGCCTTGCGGCTCCAGCCGGTCTCCGGGCGCAGTTGTATTGGATAGCAGATCCAGGTGGTCTCTGTTTCGGGCAATGTGGTCGGGGTAATAAACAGCTCCGGATGTCGCTCGAAAAAGGTGTAATACGACTGGAAGTTGCGATTGCGGAGCTGCCAGAGCGTATCAATCTTATTCATTTGCGCTATCCCGAAGGCGGCACCGGCTTCATTAGGGATAAAGCCATAGGCGAGGTCCTCAAAAATGAACAGGGAGTCGTAGTCGAGGCCGTCCAGGACTTCCAGGAAACGCCCATCGCTCTCCGCAATCTTCGTACCGAACATATACTTCTCAGAAGAGCGACCCCAGGCTCGCAGCGCCAACGCGCGGTCCAGGTATTGGTCGTCATCGAAGAACACCATTCCGCCGTTGCCCAGGGCGGTAATGATATGAAAGATCGAAAAGCTGGTAATGGAGATGTCAGCCCGGGTAGCTGTCTTGCGACCGCGCAGGGTGCCGCCCAGGGTATCCGCGCTGTCGTGGATCAATAATAATTGGTGCCGGTCGGCAATTGCCCGCACAGCATCCCAGTCACAGATGCCGCCGATCAGGTCCGGAATCAGAATTGCCCTGGTCTGCGCCGTGACGACATCCTCAATGCGCTCCACCAGGATTTGGTAGTCGGCGAGCCCAACGTCCACGAACACTGGAGTGTATCCGGCCTGGTAGATACTGGCCACATCGGTGGAGAACGTGAGTGCTGGCGTGATCACCTCCGAACCCTGGGGCAGGCTCGCGAGGCGCATGGCGATCAGCAGGGCGGAGGAGCCCGAGTTCACCATCACGCCGTGGCGCTTACCCATGAAGTCGGCCACCCGTCTTTCGAACGCACACACCTGTTTGCCGGGCACTAACCCCATGGGGTCTGACAATACGGCGTTGACCGCATTGACTTCGTTGTGGTCAAACATCGCACCGCCATAGCGGACTATGCGTGTGGTCAATTTACTCATGGTATCTGCGCCGTGTGCGAGGGACTTGCGCAAGTATGGCAAGGAATACGGGACGCCTATAGTCAGTGCCCCTATTACGCGGCAGCGGTTCAACAACTTAGGCGTCAGAGTGTCTGGCCTGAAGATTGCCAACGTCCGAAGGCAATCTGGCCATACCCGATAGAGCCAAACCCACAATATACGCTCGCTGGTTCGAAAGCGGTGCCGTCGGTATTGGCAAGTTAATGTCTCCCAACTGCAGAAATCTGCGACCTGATCTCAGGCAACTGCCCTACTCCATTCACTGAACGCACCAGTCCTTAGGTTCCTATATTGTTCGGCCCTGACCAGATGCCTGCCAAGATTTAATAGATTACTAACAGCGGCATGAGCCGTGATGAATCGCTGTGCCTGCCGTATAGATTTGAACTTGCGCATTCCTTGCTCCCGGACCCTGGTCGCCTCGTGTGATTGCTCCGCCCGGTTATTTTCATACTGCTCTGTACTGTGGATCGTCTCAGGAATCAGTTCCCGATGTGCAACTCCATAACTGCGCAATTTGTCGGTAACGATCTTCCTGGGTTCGCTGCCATGAGATCTTAACAGACGCCTGAAGAAGCGCTTAGCAGCAGCCCCATCCCGTTTCATCTGAAGAAATAAATCGACCACTTCTCCGTCCTGGTCAACTGCCCACCACAGGTAGTGCTGCTTGCCATTGATCCTGACGAAGACTTCATCGATGAAGTAGGTGTCGCCATAGCATCGGTGGATTCGTTTCAAGCGTCGGGTATAAATGGCTTCGAACTTGATACACCAAAGTTGGATAGCTTCTCGACTGACGGTTATGCCCCGCTCAGCCAGAAGATCTTCGATATCTCGATGACTCAAGTTGATGCTAAAGTACAGCCAAACGGAATAGCTGATGATTTCAAGCGGGAATCTATGGCGTTTTTAGGTATTCATCCGCCGATTCTGGCAATTATGGCGAGTTAATTTGGCAGTACCATCTTGAGTATTCAGCCGTTTTAGAACCCTCCGTTGAAGTGGGGTAGAACCCTTTACTATACGTATTACCGCGGGGCACTCTGCATAAGCGATCGAATTTCTCTTATGCAGGGATTAATGCGAAGTTCAGTCGAGATTACAATAGGCAAACGTTGGGATTCTGCCTGATCGCCCCGACAACTCCATTGATATCAGTCACTTGACCTGAGTCCAACCGAGTACCAAAGTTACACTATGATCACTCAAGGATATCTGATGAAGTTGGCGTTCGCCTGTGGCGTTCTGGCATCTACAGTACCGATTACGGCTGCAGCAGCTGATGATTGGCAATTTTTGCTCGCGCCCTATGTATGGTTCGCCGGTGCAGAAGGTCACTTAACCCCGGCACCCGGTGTCTCGGCGCGGGAAATAGATGTTTCCGCGATAGATGCAATGAGTCATAGAGAGGCCAGTTTCATGTTGCTGTTCGAAGCGAAGAAACAGCGACAAGGTGTATTGTTCGACGTCTTCTACTCGGACGTGCTGCAAGACAGCGATACGGATGCAGAGTACGGATTACCGTACAAGGCGGCGCTGAAGAATTCGATGGTCACAGCGAGCTATACCTACGAGGTCTATAGCTCGAAAAATGCCAACATCAACATCGTCGGCGGGTTGCGTTACTGGCAAGTTGAGACTCACCTGACACTGAGTTCAGGCTCGCCCGAACAGGTAAGCATTCATAATTCTGAATCATGGATAGATCCGGTTTTAGGGGTGGATACAAAATTTCGCCTTGGAGATTCGCCGTTTTACCTCTCAGGACTGTTTGGCGCGGGAGGCGCAAGTGGTGGCTCTGACAGCTTCTATGATTTGTCTGGACACATCGGCTACCAAATTTTTGACACCGTCGTGGCGTCTGCAGGCTACCGCGTTTTTGACGTTGACTATCAACAGGACGCGTTCGTTTATGACGTCAAGCAGCAAGGGTGGGTGATCGGTCTTGTCTGGGTATTGGGCACACCGAGATTGGCATCCCCGGACTGAGGCGTCCACCATAATAAGCGGCCCTGGCTTCGGTTACAGTATTTATGAGTCAATTCGCCGCTGCCGACGCATTGCCGTCATCGCGGGGCTCAGCTATTCTCTGCGATGAGCATCTGCCATTTCTTTTCGCGCTCATCAGTTCTCGGGGCTTTGTCTATTATGGAAGGGGGTTGTCCCTACCAAAAACTCTATCCGTGAATAGCTTCCTCCTTTACTTTCCCAACAGAAGTTCGCTAGAGGCGTTCGATATTTTTGAAAAAGGATCGCTCGTCCTCGGCACCGCAGGTTCTAGCATTTTCTGTTGTTTCTGGCGACGAAGCGCACTAACACCCTTGGGAGCCTATACGTGCTTAACAAAGATTTGAGTATGGTGGCAGCATGAGTGACAGCACAGATAGACTAGGTCGCTTCATAAATGCACAAAATGAATCCTTTGAAGAAATTATTCATGAGCTGAAGAGCGGTGAAAAAGTGACCCACTGGATGTGGTATGTCTTCCCTCAAATCGCGGGCCTCGGACAAAGCGCTACAGCAAAGTTCTATGCAATACAGGACCCAAGCGAGGCGCAGGCATATCTGGACCACCCAATCCTAGGCAAGCGCCTCCTCGAATGTACGCAGATTGTCATATCTCTCAGGGGTAAATCAGCACTGGCGATATTTGGCGATGTTGATGCGATGAAGTTTAGATCATCGATGACACTGTTCATGTCTGTTGCGGGAAGCGATTCCGTATTTCAAGAAGCTATCGAAAACTACTTCGAAGGGGAGCCAGATCAGGCTACGCTGGATATTCTCTCGGGTCTGTGAAAAACTATTAGTATACTATGTGACGCCGCAGCTCTGATCTCTACGCTTCAACCATGTGGCATGGCATCCAAACTTGACGCACCTTTACGGATATTCTCATGAGCGTCTCATTACATGTCGTCTGCCCACACTGCCAAACCACTATACGTGTGCCTTCAGATAAAATGACGCAGGGGCCAAAATGTGGCCAATGTCATCAAGCAGTATTTACGGGTCGCCCTATTGATCTCACAGCAGCAACGTATGCCAAACATCTGGATCGCAATGATATTCCGGTGGTGGTGGATTTCTGGGCACCCTGGTGTGCTCCATGTCGCACGATGGCACCGCAATTTGAAAAAGCGGCCAAACAACTTGAGCCGCGTATACGTTTTGCAAAGATCAATACTGAAGCTGAGCAAGCTATCGGTGCACGTTTCAATATTCGCAGTATTCCTACGATAAAACTATTTTTGCATGGCAAGGAACTGGCGAGTCAGTCCGGTGCAATGAGCGCTCAGGATATTGTGCGGTGGGTTAATACCGTCGCGTCCTCTGCCACGTAGGGAGCAGTGATAGCAGGGAATGTTTTATCTTGCTGCCAGACCTAACGTGACGAATTTCAAATCTGCTCTTTGAAACGATGGAACAGTCAACTCAGCACGCCCGGTAAACTTGATGTTTCTCAGTGAATGAGTCGCCTCGGGGGACCACAACACCTGCGCATGGCGAATTCTTAATTGATCGATAATATCAAAGGGTTAGCTATTGCAGCGTCTGCGATGGAGATTTACCCTTCCGCGCCGTGAAAGACGCGATAACCCTGACAATTGAACTACTAACAGCCATTGCCGGACTCCTTGGCCCCGGTGGCAGCCGAGCAATCATTGCTGAAAACCTGCTCCTCAAGCAGCAGCTGCTTGTTCACAGCAGATCCAGACACCGCGCACCCAATCTGTCAGTCCGCTACCGCGTGCTATTTGGTTTCTGGACGCTTTTTCTTAGTCCCAGGCGTATCGCTCGTTCAGCTATTATCATCAAACCATCGACAGCCATAAACGATAAAGCCAAACCCAGAACATACGCTCGTTGGGGCGAAAGCGGAGCTGTTTGTTATCGCGGTTGGCCATCATTGACAGCTATTGGCTGCACATAGGGCCGGCAATCATAGAGGTGGTATCGATGACGCGAATACCCTTCAGGGGTCCTTGCGGCGCTTCCGACAGTTTTACATCCATGGGGAATCCTCAGTTCATTGTCAGGTGATTCTACCCGCTGGTGACGGATTGTGGGACGATGGTCACAATAAAGAGCAACGATACAGCGAGCGATACCATGTTTGGAGACAACCCGCACGATGCCATATTGAAAGCCGGCTGGGACAATTTTTGCGACCAGTTAAAAAGCGCCGGTGACCTGGTGTTCCGCGACAGTACGCCGCTACACGACATCGATCGCGCCAAAGGTCTGCGCCTGTTGGCCAGGAACGTCTCCCTCGCGCTGCAGTTCCAACTCGAGAACAATAACCCGGATTTTCCCGAGCTGCTGCATTACTTCGATCCATTGCGCAAGCAAGGTGGTGACAATACCGACGCCTTGTACGTGGGTGCGCCGATCAACGGAAAGCACACCTACCGTATCAGCGGCAAACGCGGTACAGCGCGCTACTTCGCCGTTACCGTATTGGAGGACGGCGCCACGCCCTGGGGTGGCGCGGTGGTCGGGAACCTCATCGACGGCGATATCGAGGTCGCTGCGGATGGTACGTTCGAGATTGTCCTCAGCCCGAAAGAACACCCGGGAAACTGGATAAGGACCACGCCGGGAAGTTGGCGAGTGACGGTGAGGCAGTTCTTTGCCGACTGGGAAAACGAAGCGCCGATGGTCGCGCGCATTGATCGCATCGGTGCATTGCACCACAACCCCCAGCTAACAGTTGACGACATTACGCGTGGCCTCGCCGCGTCTGCCGCCTGGATTCGCGACTCGACCTGGTACTGGGCAGACATGCTCGACAAATGGAAAGTGCAGCCCAACCGCTTCTTGTCCTATCGCCAGCTGGAAGATAATGCGATAGACGCAACGCCGGGCGGTGAGCCGCTGATCTGTTACTGGCAGGTGCCCGCCGATGAAGTACTGGTGGTGCGGGTGACACCGCCACAGGCCAATTACTGGTCGGTGGAGTTTGGCAATTACTGGTGGGAAACCATGGACTACCGCTATCGCTTGTGTAGCACCAATTGCCATCATGCCCAGCTGGAAAGCAACGGCGAGCTTATACTCGTAGTAGCGCATGATGATCCTGGCGTGCCTAATTGGCTGGACCCTTCCGGGCACATGGAGGGATACATCACCGTGCGCTGGATTGGCGCTGCCCAGTATCCTAACCCCGAATGCGTGCAGCTAAAGCGGGCGGATCTGTTTCTGCATTTGCCTGGCACGGTTCGCAAGCTGGACCGAGAGCAGCGCCGGGCACAATTGACGGTACGGCGGCTTGGTGTCATCAAACGCTTTAGCTATTGAGCGCGTGTCACGCAAACCAGTGTCATTACAGTCGACAAAGAAAGTGAGGCGGTAGCAACGATGAGCAAATCCGACAGTCCGCTATGGACGCCACCGCCACACCCCGAGTGGCTGCGCGCGATGAACCAGGAGGGGAGCTACTTTAATCTGGCGGCCGTCGTGCCGCTGGATGAAGCCTCTCTTTTACTGCATGCGTGCCGGACTACAGGGCTTGATGATTTTGGTGATGAGCGGTGGCGACAACCATTTCGAGTCCTGATCAAAGCGCTGGAAGAGGAAGCGCAGCTGACGCTGATGGGCCGCCTGATGGCCAGAAGCGATATCATCCTGTGGCTGAGTACGCGCCTGCAGGTCACGGCGACGCTGAGGGAGCACCCGCAGATTCTCGACGAGGAGATTACTGCCCCGATGTTTATCGTCGGTTTGCCCCGTTCCGGTACGTCAATCCTGTTTGAGCTGTTGGCGCAGGACCCCGATGTGGGCGTACCGCTGATGTGGGAGGCGCTGCAGCCGTGTCCGCCCCCCGAGGCGGCGACCTACAGCAGCGATCCACGCATCGAACAGGCTGATAAATTGTTTACCCAGTGGAACCGGGTTGCGCCCGAATTTGCCGCCATGCATGAGATGCGCGGCGATATTCCGGCGGAGTGCGGCCTGCTGATGGCGGGCACGTTCACCAGCGATCACATCGCCTCACTGCACCAGACCAACAGTTACAGTGCATGGTGCCTCAACGCCGACTTTCGGCCCGTGTATGAGTACCACAAGACAGTGCTGCAAATCCTGCAGTGGAAAAACCCGCGCGCACGCTGGTTGTTAAAAGCGCCCGAGCACCAGGTGCATCTGGATACGCTACTGCAGGTCTACCCGGATGCGCGCATCGTGCAAACCCACCGCGACCCTATCAAGTGCATGGCATCCACTACCAGCCTGATGGGCACGCTGTATTACATGCGCAGCGACCAGCCCTTCAATGCACAGGCGTTCGAAACTATCATTATGGGTGATGCCACCGCACAGCGACTGGAGCATGTGATAGCACAACGTGAACGGGGGATTGTCCCGGCGGCCAACATTGTCGATTCCCGCTATCAGGATCTGCTGCTTGATCCGATGCCCTGCATTGCAAGCATCTATGCGCACTTTGGTATAACCCTGCCCGAGGTCGCCGCAGGGCGTATGCGTAAATATCTGCAACAAAAGCCGCAGGGCAAGTTTGGCCAACACAGTTATACAGTGGATGCACGTAAAGCGCGCGAAAGGCCGATGTTCAGGCGCTACCAGAGCCTGTACGACGTGCTTGATGAATTGTAGCGGCCCGGCGCCCAGTGACAACACCGGTGCCGGTGTGCGCACCGGCGTGGCCGCCCGCCTGCGTGTTGATTCCCAGGGATTCACTCCATTCGCACGGCGGGCTGTCCATAAGGTTTAAACGATCAATCCCTCAATAGAAACCGGCTTGTTCAGTAAGTCAGTGACTCTATACCATCCGCCCTCAAGCCTTTTCCCTTCATTCAGCGCAGAGAGCATCTCTTATGGACACCAAAAAACAGGCACAGCAAGACTCGGCACAGGCAGTCCCTTCGGTGGGTCAGCGTTTCGGTCGATGGCTCGAGGATCCCATGGGAGGCGTTATTGCTGCTTCGGTAGCTACCATCGGCTCGTTTGGCGTTGTACTGTCCGGTATTTGGGCGATCAACGTCGCTTTGAACTAGATCCATCGAGCACCCGGCGGTTCACTGTAAGGGCCGGACAGCCTGATGGCCTCTCTGCTGACGGTGATACCCCGCTCAGCTAGCAGATCTTCAATATCGCGGTGACTGAGATTGAAACGATAGTAGAGCCAGACAGCATACCAAATGATATCTGGCGGGAATCGGTGGCGCTTATAGGTATTCATGGACCGATCTTAGCAATTTCGGCCCATTAAGTTGGCACTACCCTACGCTGCCTTCGATCTCGCCTCCCACAGATCATATTCAGCTTGCATTCGCACCCACATTTCCGCCGACGTCCCAATCGCAGACTCAAGCACACTAGCGAATGATGGGGAAATGCCACGTTCTATACTTCCACCCCTCGCCATTTGGGTCAAGATCAACATCGGAAGCATTCGACGCATAAGACGGCGTATTTATTTTTCTGACCGAGGAAGCAGACAAAAATGGACAAAATTCTCGCCAAGGTAGGTGCCTTGCTTTACGGCATGCGGTTCACCATGGTTTTCTTTTATGTGGGGCTGGTGGGCATAATCATCGGCATCCTGGGCAAGTTTCTGCTGGAAAGCTACAAACTCATGCAAACCCTGCTGTTTGGTGATCTGGAAAAAATCGCGCTCATCATCAAGGTCCTCGAGCTGGTCGACATGACGATGGTGGCCCAGCTGGTGTGGGTGGTGGCGCTGGCAGGTGTTTCGCTGTTCGTCACCACCGGGCACTTTGACAACACCGACATAAAAAAGCCGGACTGGCTGGATCACGTCAACACCTACAACCTCAAACTCAAACTGGCCTTTGCCATCATTTCCATTTCAGGTGTCCATGCGCTCAAAACCTATCTGAGCAGCGACCTGAGCATGGAGAGCGTCCAGACGGTGACCCTGGTGGCCGTCATCCACTTCACCTTCGTGCTGTCAGCCATGGGCATCTCCTTTGCCGAACGGATGACCCGAGAGCACAAGTGACGGCGGCCCAGTCGTATGCCATGGGCTGTCTGCGCGGGACGCCTTGATTCAGCCCGTAGCCCAGGCAAGCAGGTCGGCGACCACCACGGAACCACCCCACCAGAGCAGCATCACCGAGGCCAAAGCGGTGGCGGTGACCCCGTAGCCCGCCAGCAGCATCAGCCCGTCGCGCAGGCGCAGGCCCCAGGTCATCAGAACGATGGCCAGCGCGGGCAGCACATTGTCAAATGTGATCACCGGGACAGGAACCACCATGGCCAGCCCGGCGCTGGCCAGCATCAACCCGTTGAGCAGGCGGGCGGGCTTGTTGCTCAGGGGCAGCATGCGGGGCCGCCCCATGCGCGCAATGATGCGAACCGCGCGGTGGGACATGCTGGCCAGCGTGGCTTTGGCGCGAGCACTCAGCTCGCGGTTGCCGAGCCATCCCGGCAACCGGACCGCTTGACCCATGCACAACCCGAACGCCACCAACAGGCACAAAGTGCCCACGGCTGAAGCCATGCCGGGCAAGGCAATCGGAAACAGCAGTGGCATGGCCAGCAAACCCAGCCAGACCAGCTGTTGCCGGGCACCCTGGCCCACGGTTTCGGTCACCGTGTCACCCATGGCAGCCAGGTGGGCCGACGCAATCCGGTCCACCTTGGATCGGCGCCTTGCCTTTCGGCATGCCGGGTCGTGCCCGGGCGGCGTGGGCTGGGGTGACGAAGATTCAGACAACTTGAGGCGCGCCATTTCTTTCCAGGGACACTGCTCTCAAGATTACGTGGTTCAACAGTTCTTGAAAAGAAGCTTTAGTCTGGTCAAAACATCGAAAAAAAACTGCCCCATCAGTGGGTCAAAATTCTAGGCAAATCAACAGCTGGACTATTGAACATGCAAGAACTAAGCTTTGGCTTGCCTGCAGTTGACTGAATTGTCGATGGAAGTCTCCTGAATTTCCGAAACTTAAAGGTGCTATGTATGAACCGCCAAATTCTCCTCATCACGCTTGCTGCTCTTTCTGCCCCTGTGCTTGCTGAACAAGTCACGCCGGGCAATATAGCGGCTTACTGTCGAGGCATGGCTGCCAGCGATTTTGGCACCAGACCAGCCTATATCAAGACCGGAAAACTGAAGAACAATAAGGATGGAAGCTACACCATCAGCGGAACCTATGATGACAAAGACCCTTTCACCTGTACTTACGCAAAAAATGGCGAGTATACGGGCATGACGCGTGGTGACGGGAAATCTGCCGGAAAACCCGCAGTGCCGGCGCCGGCTGCTGCGGCTGCCCCAGTTGCCGGACCGTCGGAAATAGCTATCAACGCCTGCAACATGTTCATGAAAAATGAGAAAGGGCATGTTGAAGGTTTCAACGACCTGGGTAACGGTTTTTTCAGCGTCACTCTCAAGTACAAATCAGGCTATAAGCACTGTGAAGTATCCAACGAACCCAGAGTCGACAAGTTCGAGGACTTGTAATACTGAAAGGTTACAGCGTAGAAATGCAAGTGGGCTTGACCCGCTTTAGTGGACAGTTTTTGACCTAAGCTGCCCGCTTTTCTTAAAGACGCCCCACGGAATCGGAGTCGTTGCTCGGTCGTGTGGAAGTGACGGGGCTGTGCAATAGGTAGTCATTAATCTTCGCGGTTATAAATGATGCTGCGTCCTTAATGCCAGAGATTTACTTGTACACCATTTCCATCAAGCGGTTGAGTTCTACTCCCAGAACGATCAGCCAGATAAAAATGGCAATTCCCACCCCGGCTGCAGCTATATCCTTGATAATCTTGATTTTCTCGTTGTGGCGCGTTTCCACAAAATCGCAAAGCGCTTCTATCGCACTATTAAGGATTTCAGCCACTAACACAAATCCGGTAACCACAAGAATTAACAAGAAGTCCACCCAAGCACGTGCGGCAAACGCCAAAATTAGCACGACGCCAGAAAGCACCAGCTTATATGTGACAGACCAGTCGTAGAGCACGGCATAGCGCAATCCCGAAAAGACTGTGCGGATTTTGCGCAGCGGGTGGTAGCCCACTTCGCCTGTGCCCAGGAATTTATGCCTCATCGATTACGCACCTGTCAGGTTTAGGTTGTCGCTACTGACGCATTCTCGCCAGAAGAGCAGACGACCCAAGCATAGAATGCATACAAAAACTAATAGTACACCCATTAAGACATAACTGGGGAAATGCACTTGCAAGTAAAGCCTCGACAGACAAAACATCGTGTACGGCGAATTCGTAACTCAAGCTGCCATGCGAAGCTTTAAGGCAGTTGCGTGCCGCTCAGAATTGACTCACCTCTTGGTAAGTTTTCAGTGGCAATCAACCGACGAGTATAAGGAAAAAATACCGGTTTCCTCGCTGCAATGCTGACAACGTTCTTCTTTCTGCGCCAGGGCGTGGGCCGTGGATGCTGGGTGAGAATCGGGAATGGCTCTAATCGTTGGTCCACCAATTTTAGCAGTATCGTCCAGTTAAGTTGGAAATTCCCCCGGCGCTACTCCCCAAGCATGAGTTTACGTTCGTTATGCACCCTCTTGACGTGTTTTGCAAACTCCCGGTTCCGGGCTCGCTGCTGTGCTAGGCTCGCAGAGTTATGCGCCTGTTCACGCAATAGCTTCCGGTAATTATTCAAGCGCCGTTCCTCGAGTTTGCCGGTTTCAATGGCTTGTTGAACTGCGCAGCCAGGTTCAGTTTCATGCCGGCAATCGCTGAAACGACAGTCGGATGCCAGTGCGCCAATATCGGCGAAGGCCCGTTCGACTCCTTGCCCGCAATCCGTCAGCTGCAGTTCGCGCATGCCCGGCGTGTCCAGAATCATCGCGCCGCAGGGCATCTCGAAAAGTGATCTTCGCGTGGTGGTATGGCGTCCCTTGGCATCGCTCTCACGAATTGGGCCGGTATCCTGGCGATCTACCCCCAGCAAAGCATTGGACAGGCTTGATTTGCCGGAGCCCGATGAACCCAGCATCACAAGCGTCTCGCCCACTCTGCACCACGGCAACAGTGCGCTGATACTATCGCTGTCCAGACAGTTCACGGATTCCACGCAAAGCATTGAGTCCAGCGCTTGTACCTGAGCGCAGCTGGCGGCCGGGTCGTCGCACAAGTCGGCTTTGCTTAAAACGATAACGGCGTTAACTCCTGCAGCTTTCACCATCGCGAGATAGCGCTCAATCCGGCTGAGATTAAAGTCTTCGTTCAGCGAACATACGATAAAAGCTGTATCGATGTTGGCTGCTATCAGCTGTTCAGCAAGCTGCGATCCTGCCGCCTTTCGTTTAAAGCAGCTCTTTCGATCCAGGCGCCTGATAAATTTATTCTCTGTGTCCAGCAGCACCCAGTCACCAACAGCAAGTGGAGGCAATGAGGATGTCACTGGAAGGCTGAGTGTCCGGGTCGGAGTTACGGTTTCAAAAAAGCTGCGATGTTGCTCAACCACCCGGGCGGGCGTCACCCGCTCCAGCTCGTCGAGCGAAAGTTGTTGCTGAAAAAAAGGCTGCCAACCAAGGTTGGCCAATAGTGGCTTGTCAGTCACAATAGTCCCCCGGTGCATTCGCACCATAAAATAAATTTCGAGGGCTGTTAGCCCCGGCTAAATACCGGGCGTGATTGACAGGGAGGTGATAATTACCTCAGGCCGTTTGCCCGGTCAGATATGTAGCAATCATAAATTGTGCTCCTGACCAAAAAGAAGTTGGGCGTAGTCTAGTCTGTTATGCGGACAAATCCAGCTGAAAAATTTACAAATAGCGTCGGCATTCGTAATCAGCGCCGATTTATTTCCAGTGAACTATTGACGGCATGCTTTCTGCCACAGGTTCAATCATATGCAACCGCGATGGAGTTTGCGGCTATCTGTCGAACTCTGCTCGGCCCTGGTTCGGAGTTCGGAGTTCGGTTCCGAAAACCTCTTACGATTCTTCGGTTTGCTGCCATCCAGTTGAGAAACCGCCCCCATCCCGTTTCGGTATATGCTCGGTTTCGGTTACCCTGCCCCACTACACCAGAAAAACCCGTTACCTTTCTTCTGCTTACCGCGCAGGTTCGGTCTTCTCCGAGCTGCTCATAATCGGCAGGTCGAAGACGGTCGGCCGCTGCCGTTCGATTCCTTCTGGGCCCACCATCTCATTGATTTTTATACATTTTTTATAGGCAATAGCGCCCGACTTTTGTAGCGTTTCAGGGTGAGAGCTATAAACCGGAGTCGGTGGGTGTGGCCAGATCGGGGACCTTGATCTGCTTTCTATTGGAAATAGTGTTCACTTTGTGACTCCATCGGCACGCCAGCTGTTCTCAACGTCCGGATCGGAGTGAATTTCCACACTCTTCCGGCATACCAAGATAACGCGCTTTACGGACACTCCGGTGTGTGCAGCAATGGCGTCCGCGTGATGGTGATCGGGAGCTCCACCCTCTCCTGCATCGCGAAGAAACTGCAGAATCACTCCTTCATGAATCTTGAATTTCACCCAGCGGTATATAGCGACATGTGCGGCGACAGCCACCAAGACAACAAGTGCAATAATAATCTGTGATTCCATTGTTGAAGCATATCTACCATCTCAGAGGACTTCCATAACCCTCGAAGCGCTCGAGCAACTTACTGGCAAACAACCCGACGGTCTCGATGACCTGTCACCAGATCATCAAAGGCTCGACTTTGCAGCCCATTGATCGGCTTCGAGTCGTCAGGTGCATGTGACATTATTCCAAATTGGCGTGAGTGCCCATGTGAGCTGAAGAGAGCACTAAACCCCCGTGGAGAGATGAAAGATATACCCGGGAGCCAGCATGGAGGTTAAACATGCCAATCCCCCGGACTCGTCATGATGGAGGTGTAGTTCGGTTTCTTGTGCTACACTTTCATCCGGCAAGTTTGTAAAACCAACGACTAATCTTTTTGAAGAAGGAACCTAACCATGGCGACGAAGAAATCCTCAGTTTCGCAGATCCAGAAGGACGCAAACAAGCTACTGGCCGATGCGGAGAAAATCATACAAAAGCAAGCCAGTGAGGCTTTGAAGAAAATCCGTCAATCGATTCTGGCGCTTGCCAGGAAAGCCGAACAGCTTGAGAGAAAGGTAGAAGGCAAGAGAAAAGCACCTGCTGCGAAAAAAGCCGCTGCCGGCAAAAAGCGCTCCGCCAGGAAATAGTTGCCTGTGGGTATCGATCGGATGACATGGCTGGTGGTGTCAGATCGAAGCCGGTGACCCTTGTAAGTGCTGACACACCAGGTCTGGAAATTCTGGTCGGTCAGCCTGTCAGGCTCCTGGCCGATTCCAGTCGGTTGCATTTCCTTCGGTATCCAGGAAGGCTCCGCCGTCACGCCTTTGGAAATCAACCATTACCCGGACGTACCCCATGATGTGTGAGTGAACCATGCATGAGTGAGGGGGAATAGCCTGGGAGTCGAATCAGTTGACTTCACGACGGGATTTTTCTACCTGTCCCTACCAAAAACTCCATCCGTGAACAGCTTCCTCTTTTGTTTTACCAACAGAAGTTCGCTAGAGACGTCCGATATTTTTGAAAAAGGATCGCTCGTCCTCGGCACCGCAGGTTCTAGCATTTTCTGTTATTTCTGGCGACGAAACACAGAGCTTCTTTCGACAACACAAGTCTTATTATTCGAAACCAGTCCCGCCAATACAAAAATCAGGCAGCGCGTCGGTTCTCATGATGGAGACCGCCGACATGAGGAATGGCCACGACCTTTCCCTGGGCTGGCGGCTCAATTGGTCGCAGTACCGGGCTCTGTTTATCGAGAGACAAGTCCGTTCTCGCCTCATGATAATACCTGGCGTAGGACTTCAATACCCAGGCTCTTCACACGAGTCCGAAACCGCTTACCATAGATACTATCGCGATCGCGCAAGAAATAGCGTGGAGCCGAGTCGAAGGGAAAAGCTTCCATGATTTGCTGAGCAGTCCATTCCGTAGTCGGATTATACGTTGCGTTGAAGTGAACGATCTCTCTGCGTTCATGACGCAAAACGACAAAGACATACAGGGGTCGGAAGGTCGCCTTGGGTACGGCGGCCGGCGCTCCGGTGAAGAAGTCTACCGATACCAGCTCCGATACATGATTACCAAGGAAAGTACGCCAAGTCTGCGAAGGCGGCTTCAGATGGCGGATCATGTATTTGGCGACCGTGGATTCGGACACACCAATGCCAAGCATTTGCAATTCACCATGGATTCGGGGATCACCCCAACCAATATTGTCCCGTGACATGGTCCGAATCAGTTCGCGCACTTCAGGATCAATAGCTGGTCGGCCACCCCACCGTCGACGAGACTTTCAAGCCCAATACAACTTGTATCCCTTGTTAACGCTCTGCTCCAATCGTCGCGCGGCGGGATGCAACTCGCCTATGACGGAATCACCGAAATCTGGTGGAAATCGCGCGCGGATCTGGAGAATGCGCTGTCCAGCGAAACGGGCCGCGTCGCCTCAGCGCGTTTGGAGCAGGACGAAGCGCGTTTTATCGACTTTGCACGTTCCCGAATTTTCATCACCGAAGAGCATGAGATTTTCTGAAGGTTTAGCGGCGTCTGGCGATTGCGGTGCTCGATTAGTCCATCAAGTGATTTCGGTCTTTCAGACAGTCCCTATTCCGTTTACCACCAGTAACCAGCAAACAACCCGACGGACTCGACGTACCCGACGCCAGGTCATCCACCGCAAGGCCTTGGAGCGCATGGATTGGCGTCGAGTCGTCGTGTCCGTCGGGTATATTGCGAGCTTCTTCCCAGCTCTCCCGGTGCACCCCATACTTTTTTGAAGGATAGATTCAGGGTTGCGCGGAAATTCCGAGGGGGCTTCTTATAGCACTCGGGGTTGCAGGGTTCGCCTGGAAAAGGTGGCAGGCTTGGTCCGGTGGCACATCGCCCATACCTTAATACCCCGGCTGCGCTTTACTCGTTTAACCTGGAGGCCAGGTATGCCCATAATTCTTCCTGCGTCGAGGATCGGTGGGCTCTCGATTAAATTGATCGTCGCAAAATCAGTTTAATGAATGCCGGTGTCCCGCGTTACTGATGAAGAGCCTCTATCGCAAGCTACGCCCAACCCAGTTGCTGCAGGCTAATCACGTCGTTCCAGATTTTCGTCATATGCTTGATGCGCCCCCCTTCAAATTCCATGCAGTAGGCATAGTCGGCTGCAACGGTCTTGCCGGTGGGAGGTAACGGGCCTCCCGGGCCAGTTTGGGTACCGTGGAATACTGCAACGGCAGTGACCTTGTTTCGACTCTCATCGGCAGCAAAAAACTTTAGCTCATAGTGTGCATCCGGCACTGGCGTAAAAAACCCCTTCATCCATTCGCAGTAGCCTTCCAGCGTCCTTATTTCCGCCAGCGCGCCCGCCTGAGCTGAAAACGTTGCCTTTGCATGACAATAGTCCTTGCATCCCTCCCAACCTTTGCCAGTTTCACATGCGTCGAAGAACATTTTTGCAGATTCGAGCATTGCGCTCATAACTAACCCCCTCTCTAACGATACTTGTTGAGCCCACATGGAACCCCAAGCTACAGCTTAGTCTATATCCGTAGCGATGCTCGGTAGTTACGCGACTGGCGAAGCCACAGGCCGTTCCAACGGGTATTGCAGTTGGCAGATAGCCGCATCCAGTGAGCCCTCTTCCCCTACAGCCTCCTTTTCCATCCAATGCACAAACGATTTCTCATGCGTGATCATTGATTGGAGAACATCCTGATCCTCTGCTGGCCCGGCATCGGCTATCTCCTGAAAGCGGGCTACAAACTGATCAATCATGGGTTTGAGCGCCGCGAGAAATTCCTGCCAGGTGCTCTGCTGCTAGAGTGCCACAAACCCAGCCACTTCCTCTCCGGATGATGGCTCCTCGATGAATTTCACACCGTACTTTTGCAGAAATGGCCGCAGACGGACCTTGGTCTCGGATTCCAACTGTAAAAATGTTCCGAAATGATATTTCTCTCGCTCATTCTTTGCGGCAGCCATCAATGCCAGAAATGCTTGTTCTCCAAGCACCTCGCTCTGGTAAAGCTCATTGATACATGCGGGATATTCGAGATCTTCCATAA
>Ga0105097_10000482_pt1 | contig 18139 bp, 1 predicted proteins | sample PPLLak12cMay2015_FD_87035 | JGI IMG/M metagenome (GOLD analysis project Ga0105097, IMG submission 87035) | Freshwater sediment microbial communities from Prairie Pothole Lake near Jamestown, North Dakota, USA - PPLs Lake P7 Core (1) Depth... | ecosystem: Environmental > Aquatic > Freshwater >...
AGCTCGTGGTCGATGATTTCACCCTCGGAGTCAATCATAATCCGCCTGGCGATAACGTGCAAGAGTTTTGACTGGTCGCTCTCTTTCATGCGAGCATAGAGGGTGGAGATATTCGAGATCAGCACCAGGGCGAAATCCAGGTCATCGATGAAAATCCTGGCTTCTCGCTCCATCTCGGCGATATTGAGTTCTACAGAACGAAGCTTCTCCTGCCACTCTTTTCGGAGCTGATCGTAGGTCTCCTCGTTGATTTTCTCCGTGATATACAATCGCCCCAGACGGGCTTCTTCCGCCTGAAGACCCGACAACTGGCGCTTCATATCGATAAGCTTGGCGTCTCGGTCGTGTTGAGTGACCTCCATCACTTGATTGACGTACACCTGGCGAATTTGCGGGATCAGCTGTGGATCGATAGCGATGGACTGAAGCCAATCGGGAATCTGGGAGTCAATCTGGTCACAGCGGATGTGAAACTTGCTGCCTTCCAGCCTAGTATGGGTGATGTAATAGGGGTACCGTAGGGAGCGGCCTTTGGGCGTGGAGCCGAACAGTTTGTATGTGCTCCCGTTGATCCGGATCCAAAGCAAGCCTCGCAGGAGGTAAAAGCTGCGGCGCACTCTGGATTTCTCGAGGTCGTGGGAGCGCAGGATTTCGACGCCGCGCAGGTACTCCTCTTTCGTGATGATCGGCTGCCAATCGCCGCGCACTTCGCCCAGCCTGATACCGAAGCGCTCCGAGACCACCCAGCCTGTGTAGAAGGCGTTATGGAATAAAATCTGGAGGCGGTTCTCGGCTGTTTTACGCTCCCCCGTTTTTGGATGGGTCCAGGCCCATGGTCGACCGGTCGAGCGGGTATACCCCATGCCGGTGAGCTCTTCACAGATTTGCGCCAGGGTGTAGCGGTCGGTGAGCAAGAGGTCCCAGGCCGCCCGCAACGCCTGGCTGTAAACCGGATCCGGCTCGACCCAGCGCTCGTATTTATTGCTCTTGACCAACCGCTCTTTATTGACGTAACCTTCCGGGGCTTTGTGTGGCCAGCCACCCGCCCGCATCTTGGCTTCCATGCCATCCACGGTACGCTGCTTAAGCACATCCACTTCGCGTTGCGCCAGTCCCATCTGGATCAGGAACATGAAGAAGCCGTCTGGCTCCTCCGGTCTCAAGGTTGGCATATGCGCCACCCTGATTTTGATCCCCATGCCGATCAGCCGGGTAGCCGCCTGTAGGCCTTCGACGGTATCACGCCCGAAGCGGTCTGCTCGATACAGCCCTAAATGCGAGAACTTGCCCGCCTCCGCATCAGCCAGCATCTGCTGGTAGTCTTTGCGGTTGGGGCTCATCCCGGTCAGGGTGTCCTTGTACTCGCATTTGAATTGCAGGCCGGATGGAGTCAATAGATTTTCTTCGATGCGCTGGCGCTGCATGGCAAACGAGCGCTCCGGGGTTTGTTTATCCTCGTCGCTCACTCGCAAGTATGTTGCCCAACCGGGGGAATTAATGCGTTCGTTCAAGGGAGCCACTCCTGGGAAAAGATTTCCTCAGAATGCTAAGTGAATCTGACTCGCGCGTCAAGTGACACTCGTGTTACCTACATGCGGGATGAGGTGCCAATTCATTGGAGACAATCTTCAACGGAAATTAACCGAATATTCTTTTCGATTGATGCTTTCTCTGCTACAGCCGGGATAAAACCGGATTTTGAAAACAGGAGATCGGTGATACCTTTCCATGATATCCCTGGCTGTAACATTTCCGATTTGCGGATGAGATCTTATAGAACATCAGTTTCAACAGGATTTCTTGACAATATTGCCTTGTATATATCACCTCTTATCGAGCATCATCCAGGTACAGTCCCCAGCGAAACGGAGACTGCACTTTGGAGTAATCGTTTGGATATCGTGGAATGATTGATTGGACAGGTTTCTCTTTCCTTGGAGCTATCTCTAAGATTAGATTGGCCCAAATCCGGTCGATTCAATGATTCTTTAAATTAAATTTGCGCGATACTAATATTATTCCTGTATTAAAAGTATTTACTAAATAGTCCCCTGATTATCGGTAGCTGGAGAGCGAAAACGTCGTTCGTCTTCTCTATAGGAGTAGTACTCCTGTATCTCAAGGAGGAGCATCATGAGTAGGATTGATCTGTCCAGAAATCGTTATTGGGCGGCTGCTGTTGTCATGGCAGCCGCTGTATTTTTAATCATCGGGAGCTTTTCTTTGTCGTCCTGGATTGCCAAGCCCGGGCAAGCTGCCCAACTCGACCCCAGAAAGGCGGTAGAGCAAGCCTGGCAGCGAGCCCGCCAGCTGGGCAGCTACCGTTTCACTACCAACCTGGAGGCATCTACCACTCCAGCTGGCCAGCCTGTGCCAGAAAACAGCGCGCGTTATGAGAGGCTGTATTTGGAGGGTCAGGTGGATTTGCCGGCGCAAAAAATGGAGCTGTCAATATGGGAGAAAGGCGGTAAGGCCTTTAACACGCGTCAGGCCATCCAGATGAGGGTGGAAGGGGAGAAAACCTACGGCCGGGTGGGGAGCGGCGAGTGGCAGGAGATGGAAGAGTCCACCGATGCTTTCGCCCCTGGCCGGGATCCGATGGCATACCTGGCCGGTGCTTCGGACATCTTCCTGGTTGGGACAGGAACTGCGGAAGTCCCGACACCTGCTGGGGTGACTGAGATCTCATACTCCCGGTACGGTTTTTCCGTAGATGGCGTGGAATTCGTTGAGAACATGCGCTCCCAACTGGAACGGCAATTAGCGGAGGAAGGCGAGCTGCCCCCTGGGGTAACGATAGATGTAGCCCAGGCGTTCAAAGACCTGACAGGCCAGGGTGAAATTTGGATTGACGAGGCTGGCCTACCGCTGCGCTTGATTGTTGACCTGGTATACCCGGAAAAGTATGGCGAGGAGACCCGATCGCACGTCAAGACCGACTTTTCCGGGTTTCCCGATGAAAACAGCGCCATCCTCTCGGTGGTCGACCATCCGCTGATCTGGGCCAGGCAAGCACTGCATCTACCAGCCACAGTTGCAGGGTGGGGTGATATTGCCCTGTCTGCGGCACTGATCATCGCGTGCCTGGCACTGGTGCTGATCATGGTTGGGCGCTCCCGTTCGCGGGCGATTTACATAGCCATTGCGGTTGTGATCATCCTGTCTATGCTGGTGTCCCCCATCTGGCAGAGCCAGAAAGTGCTAGCCTATACCGAAAAAATCCAAGAGCAGCGACAAAAAGCGGAAGCGCAACAGGTAGTACAAAAGGCTCAAACCAGCCCGGAATGGGACCCACGGCAAGATCCGCTGGCAGCAACCCCTGCCCCTTCAACAGCGAGTGATGCGACAATTTCTCCAGCTAAACCAATCCAGACCTTTGGTGGAGTGCAGGCAACCGGCTTGCTTGAAGAGACTGCATTGGATCCGAATGGCGACGATGACCATGACGGCTTGACTAACCAGGAGGAGATACGCCTGGGCACCGATCCAACCCTTATGAATAGCGACATGGATCAGCTGGGCGACGGTTTGGAGGTCAACGGTTTTTCCTACCAGGGAAGCCCCTACTATACCAATCCTCTCTCGTCCGATACGATCGGCGACGGAATCGTGGATACCCTGGAATGTTGGAACACCATACCTGCCACGTTACCTGATAACACCACAGGCTGTAACCTGGACAGCGACCATGACGGCCAACTTGATATCTTTGAAACGGATAATGATAATGACGGTGTAGCTGATTCTGTAGATATCTCACCGTTTTCAACCGCGGTAGGATTCTCTGAGGCCAATCCCTTCCAATTGGTCATTAATAAGCTCCAGCAGGAACCGGTGCTGGTTGATCTGCAGATCCGCCCCACGAATCCGGACCACCTGGGATACACGCTGAGCGTGTTGGACTGGCCGACAGGCGACACACAGGGACAGGTACAGCGCGTGCTGAATAATACCTTCGCCACCGCGGTGGACGACCCCATGACGCCTGAAGAGATTGCCACAGATCCACGCGTCCAGTACGGTGATATGCGCCTGATCCCTATGTTGGAAATCACCGTGCCCTACAAAGCGGGACATACGCGCAACCTGCCGGTTAAAGCAGGCTTTGTTGGGCCCTTGGATGAGACAACGCCCCTGGATCAATGGCTTGACATGGACAAACTGGCTAACTACGGAATGGCTGCCCACTACCTGGACGAAACGGGGAGGCTGGCTATCTATATACCATTAAACCTGGTACAGGACGAGACCGGCGGCAGTGACGTGGCCTTCCAGGCTCATTATTACTACGAGCCGCAAGCCAATGCCGACTGGGGCAACGCCCATGAGATCCGTGTGATCTGGTGGGTGCAGGCATTGACCGACCAATGCGACAGCAGTGCCTACGATGAGAATACAGACGGCGAGTTTGAAGAGTGGTGTGCCCAACTGCAAAACCGCATTGAAAGCCCGCAGATTGTGCATACCTACCCGGAGCAGTGGAGCCTGACTGGGTTTTCCGTGCGTGAGGACCACGGGCTGGATACGGTGGTTGCATTCGAAGACCCCGACTACGATACCGATGTAAACGACGACGATTACCTTTGGAAATTGGCCAATGGTATGGACAGCACCTTCATTGCAGCGCGTGACTGTGACCCCGTTGGCCTGGACGGAAAATGCCTGGGCGACGGCCGTCGCGACGTGACCCTGGACGTTCTCGAGAATCGTTTTGACAACCGCGAAAATATTGGCATCCTGGATGACGACCCTATCTTGTGGAACATCCCCAAGACAGCATTCCAGGTGTGGAAAAATGAGTACCCTCACCAGGATTACATGATCACCATGGTGACAACGACCACCTTGCAAATCCTGGATGAAAAGTTCCTGCCAGTAGGCAGTTGCCTGAATAACTGCAACAATCCCCGAGCATCTGCACCGACTCTGCTATATGCCACCGAAGCGCATGCCCGCACCGCTAACCTGGATATGAGTGGCACAACGATGGGTTGGGGCGGAGCGCTGCTGACTGTTGACATGGACCCGGTCACCATCCCCCTGGATACCGTGGCCAGCTTGAGCTGGTCGCCTTTCCGTCACGGGGCAGGTGGCTGGGAGCCCTATCCCCTTGAAGAATATCTTGCAGTTTTCGACGATCGTCTGGATAACTACTTCCCCCTCGACCCAAACAATCTGGATAGCCAAGATGAAACCTCGGCCCGGAAGGCAATCGCGATCGGCTACTACCTGGGAATGACCCAGGGCACCACAGCTACAGTGCAATCCGGTGGGACAGTCCATGTATCGGAAGTGAATATTGAGGACCTCGAGATTGGCCTCGTAAATGCAGTGGAGGCAATCTACCGGACGGTTGATTCTATTATAGCTCTGTTGGAAAATTACCATGCAGAGGGCGCATGGGAGATATGGACTAAAGCAGAATTAGCGGAATATATGAGTAAGTCTCCTTATGCTAAATGGGCAAATGACCCAAACGGAGCCCGGCCTAATCCATATCATTACAAGTCAAGCGGCTTCGAACGCTTTTGCGCGGGATTGAAGATTGCTACTTCAGTTATGATGGGATTGGTTGCGGTCACTTTTATGATCCTCTCCCTGACAGTCGAGGCGCCGTCTTTGGCTTTCATCCAGGGCGGCTTAATGGCTGCCGGCAGTACGATCCTGCTGGCTCTCTCGATTGGCAGCCTGGTGAAGAGCGTAACCTCAGGCAACTTTAAAAATATCCTATCCGGCTGGAGGGGTAGTATCCATACAAGAGGCTTTAAACTGGCCGTTATTGGCCTGGCCATAGACATATTGGCCCAGACCGCACTCTTCCTGACCATGATGATTACTTCAGGATCGGAAATGGAAGGCTGGGAAATTGCCGCCTATACATTTTATTTCATCATTACAGTAGCAATCACGATCATCCTGTTTGCACTGTATATGATTCCTGTTATCGGTGACATTATCTATGCCATTGTTTCGCTACTTAACGCTGTGTTTTCGATCATTTGCGCGGCGCTTGGAGATGATTTTAAAGAGAGTATGGGGGGCATCATATGCAAAGGAGTCTCAGGTATATTGGGAGCGTTAGCTTTCAAGATATTATTCAGTGTGCAGACGCTCCCTTACGTCCCAGAAGAGGATGAGGAAGGGGATAATGGAGGCCTGGTGCAATCATCGCCCGAATTAACCTTGAGTGATCCCAACGCGGGTTTCATGGTGGGTGCACAGCTATCCTATTCATTTAACATAACTCGCACGAACCGCCTGACCTCCTATGATGAGCTGGAAAACTGGAAGGCGCGTCAATGGAGCGGCCAGTTCAACGAGAAGAACCTAAAAAAGACGTCTTACGACTACCTGCTCACCCCACAGGAGGCGAATGCTCACGAAGATCTTTACCTGGGCAAGGAGAAGAACTGGGTTTCGTTGGGGGAGAAGAATGGTGTTCCCTGGGTAGAGATCCGTCGACCCCTCAGCACTCAGCAGCACTTAACCCTGTCCAGTGCAGGCCTCAACCAGGCGGTCGGCACTTACTACAACGAAGGGTATGATTTGCCGCTGCAAGAATGCTGGGGCTGGCCGCCAATTTCCGGCTGCGGCATCACCAGCACGTCCGATACCGGGCATTCCGAGATCGGCCAATATTTCCTGTACGATGTCTTTCCGGCTGACCTGGATGGCTTCCGCACGCTGCAAGCTGTAACGGGCGGCTATCGATTGGCATGGGGTGGCTCTTCGATGGCCTTCCCAGTGTTGACGGATGCGGATGGAGATGGCATTATTGCCGGATCGGATCCGAACGACAGCAAATGGGATAACGACAACGATGGACTGTCCGATCCCTTTGAATCGCAAATCGGCACAAATCCAAGCAGCCAGGATAGCGATAATGACGGGGTGCTCGATCGCAAAGAGTTATTGAATGGATCGAATCCCAACAATCTCGACAGTGACCACGATGGCCTGTCAGATAAGCTCGAGCTTGACGGATGGGAATTCGTCTACGGTTGGGTGGATGCCAGCACACCCAAGATTATCCACGTATCCTCCAATCCAGCTAAATATGACAGTGATAATGACGGGGTGAGTGACCATAAGGAATGGCTGTATGGTTGGAACCCGTGGGCGTTATCACAGGGCAATGTACTGACGTTCTCTTCTGACCTGAAAGAAAAAGACTCTGGCGGTCAATATACCTCCAGTGATAATGTGGTCCGCTCTGGGGATCAACTTCGCTATGAGGCCGAGGTTAAAAACGAGCTGGATTTGCGCTACATGCGCGGGCTGCTCAGCGTTGAATACCCCGCCGGCTCGCTGGGCGGCAGCGTCGACCCCAAGACCTTCTTGCTGGGGCCGCACGAGCCGGCAACCATCTCGGGTGACCTGACAGTAACCTCCTCATCCTCGGGATCACTCGACCTGACCCAGATCGCCGGGGCCGAACTGTACCAGGCCAACGCCTCGTCCAACTACCTTGCTTTGCTGCTCCATTTAGAAGAACCGGCTGGCGCCACAGTCTTCCTGGATAAATCGGGCGGGGTGTATCCGAATAACGCCACATGCCCGGCAGGATCTTGTCCCGATCAGCGTGTTGCGGGTGTTCAAGGACAAGCAGTACAGTTTACTGCACTTGGCCAACGAATTGACGCCAGCACAACGGACATTTCTCGGGGTTCGTTTTCGGCTATGCTCTGGATGAAGACCCCCAACGCGGGTGTCAGGTTTCTGAATAGTGGTTATGGAACCATAGTCCTGGGGCTAAATACTTCTGGCCAGGTTCAAGCAGCGATGCATATGGGAAATTCAACAGCAATAGCCGATTCGACAGCAGCGGTCAATGATAACCTGTGGCATCACCTGGCAATGACTTACGCTGAGTCAACCGGGACCGGCACGCTCTCGCTTTATGTAGATGGCTACCTGGTGGAGAGTGTAGCAACTGGCTTACGGTCACCTGGTAGAGCCGGAGTGATCATTGGTAACGATTACCTGGGTGACCTGGACGAAGTCGCTGTCTATAACAAGGCACTGACCGCGGCAGAGATCCAAGACGCTGTTCTGAAATCCAAAGCTGGTTTGGATGCACACCTGGACGAGCCCGCCAACACCATGACTTTTGTGGATGCAAGCGGGCAGAACACTGGCTCCTGTCTCAGCGGTCAATGCCCGAAGATGGAGGTGCCCGGCATGAACCGCACGGCAGCCGAATTTGATGGGGTGAACGACTTTATCCAGTACCCGCACACTGCGAGCCTGGATTTCCCGGCCAGCCAGGACTTTTCTGTCGTGCTGTGGGTAAAGCCAGGCGCACAGGTGGATACGACATTCATAAAAACAGGTGAAGATGCTTTGCCATTTCCCCTATTAACCTTTAACATACCGTTCCAGATCTCCTACGTCGGGAGCACGCACTCGATCCAGGCGAAGCGACAGGATCGCTTGCTTCATACCGCGACCATCAGCGCCAACGTGGCGATAAACGATGGACAGTTCCACCATGTCGCATACGTCAAGCAAGGTGGGACTCTCTCCCTCTATATCGATGGTGTGGAGCAGGGATCCACTCCCGATACAGCCTTCGGCGTCACGAGCGATACTTATCCTTTGTATATTGGCAGGGGAGGACTCTATGATCGATATTTCGGAGGCCGGATCGATGGGGTACGGGTTTACCGGCGCGCCCTTTCTCAGGTAGAAATTCAACAATTGCAGGTGAGCGATCTTGTACCATTAAATCTCCATTTCGAAGATCCACCCGGCACCTATCAGTTTCAGGATGCCAACGGGCAGCCGCCGGCGAGCTGCCCGTCAAGCCTTGCCGATTGCCCTACCAGCGGCGTACCAGGACGGTGGAACCTGGCCGCGGAGTTCAACGGCAGCTTCGATTACCTTGACGCCGGCGCTGCGCCATCGGTCATCGGCACGAATCCCTTATCTCTGGCGGCCTGGGTGCGCACCACGGCGGCGACATACCAGGTAATCGTCAATCAACGCAGCGTGACGGTCCCCTATGGCGAGTACATGTTTGGGCTCAGACCTCAGGGAAAGGTTTATTGGTCCATCTATGGGGATAGCGCCACACCCGGTTTTAATCTAATATCAGCCAAGGCCGTGAATGATGGCAAGTGGCACCACGTAGCGGCGGTGCGCGACGTGAATGGCTCGGCCTATATTTACATCGATGGGGTTTTAGACGCCAGCCTGCTCAATACCGACGTGACCAAGATCGTGCCCCTGATGGAGAACTATGTTTACATAGGAGCCGACATCCAGAGCCATACGCAATACTTTGACGGCTTAATCGATGAGCTGCAGATCTGGCGCTCACCGTTATCGGCTACACAAATCGGGGAGCTTATGAACCTGGTGCCGCGCTTTCAGCTGCACATGGAGGAAGCAGCCGGGGCAAACAGCTTTGTAGACGATACAGAGCTGGGTTACAACGCCACCTGTTCCGGCACATCCTGCCCGAATGCGGGTGTAAACGGCCAGGTCGGCCTGGCGGCTGAGTTCGATGGGCTGGACGACGGGCTGAACATGAAGTTCGATCTGATGAACCATGAAGGAACGGTCATGGTATGGGTCCGCCCAAATAGTGCCACGAACCTGTCCCAGGCGGTGATCGCATCTATAGGGGATGACATCAAGCTGTATCGAGAGAACGGCACCTGGAAACTGAGGATGCGTTCCGGTGTAGTCCTGGCACCGGCAGAAGCCAAAGTACGGCCCGATGAATGGCAGCACCTGGCGATCGTGCTCTCTCCGGCTGGTGCAGGTACCGCAGGTCAGTTATACCTGGATGGCGCACCGGTGTCCGATGTATCACCTGACTATAATTACACACTGAGATACGCCACTATCGGTTACGACCCCAACATGAACGACCAGCATTTTGATGGCCGAATCGATGAAGTGACTGCCTACAACCGGGCGTTATCTCCATCAGAGGTAAAGGAAGTTTTTGATTACCAGGCTGGCTGGGTGCAACAAATCCAGCGCACCGGTCTGACTGTAGACAATGAACCGCCTACTGTGCAAATAAACCTACCAGGCCAAGTGATCGCCAACAAATCGATCCAACTTCGTATCGAGACTGCTGACGCTACTACTTCGGTCAAAGAAGTCCTGTGGCGGTACAACGGAGGAACGTGGTATCCCGCGCCAGCCTGCCACGAAGCCGATGTTGCCGCTGCCTGGTGCCCGACATTTACACCGGCGGGACCTGGAACGTATACCCTCCAGGCGATAGCCGCCGATCTGGCAGGCAATAGCTCAGCTACCGCCTCGGCCACGCTGCAGGTGGATAACAATGCGCCGACGGCGACTCTGGCACAGGAGGGAACACTGGTGCAGTTACAGGCTGCTGCCGACCAGCCCTTTGCCTGGATCGCGGCATTATCAGGCACAGTCAGCGATGCTTCTCCCAGCAGCGGCGTGGCCTCGGTGCGGGTGGCGTTGACCGATCCGCAGGGAGTGCCAGTGGCGGGCGACAGCCAGTCGGCGACGATCAGCGGCGGGAGCTGGAGCATCAACTACCTGCTCAGTGAGCCGCTAATCTCCGGCCAATACACTGTCCAGCTGGAAACGGAGGACAAGGTCGGAAACCATCGAGCGGACCGCAGTCACAGTTTCCTCCTTGATCGCACTGCTCCCGAAGCGACCTTCGACGGGCCGCTGCCAGGTGGGGCGCTGGCGCTCTGGCGATTGAACGAGCCGGCCGGTTCGTCGCGCTTTTTTGATAGCTCCGGCCTGGGCAACGACGCGGTCTGCAACCTGTCCTGCCCGGTAGCCGGCGGATCTGGAAAATATGGCACGGGTATTAATCTTGCCGGCAGCAGATCACTGAAAACGAGCCGGGCGCTGACCGTGGGCGAGAGCGGCATGGCCCTTTCGGCATGGTTCCAGACCAGCCAGACCAGCCAGCAGACCCTGTTTGCAGTAACCGACTCAAGCGGCGCTAATGTGATCACGGTTAAGCTGGATGCGAGCGGGAAGGTGCAGTACAACTTTTCACCCCCTGACGCTGCAGCTACGAACATAGCGAGCAAAAAGGCGTACAACAACAATGCCTGGCACCATCTCGCAGCGCAGTGGCAGCCGGGGCAGATCCAGCTTTACCTCGACGGACAGCTCGTGCGCAGCGTTAACTCTGCTATGGGATCAATCCCGGCTGGCGTTAATGTCGTCGCAGGCCTTGATGCTAATGTAGATCCGTTTGTTGGCAATTTGGACGAAATTGCCATCCACGGCGTCCACTTGACGCCTTCCGAGGTGCGCAGCCTGGCCTTCGTCGATCCGAGCACAAAGCTAAGCCAGTACACCTTACAAGGAACGATCAGCGAGCTAAAGGCCGTATCCGACGCCATGATGGCTTTGCACATGGAGGAAACAGCCAATCCCTTTGTGGACAGTTCAGACTATGATAATGATGCTACCTGCACAGGCACCAGTTGTCCGGTGGTGGACAGCAGCGGTCCCTATGGATCCTCACGCCGCTTCGATGGCAGCGATGATGGCCTTTCCATTCTATCTTCTTCACTTAATTACCTGACCAATAACCTGACTGTGATGGCCTGGGTGAAGCCCGAGAGACTTAGCGGTGTGCAGCGGGTGCTGGGCATTTCCCAGTGCAGCACAGACGGGGGGTTGAGCTTCGGTCTCATTGGCAGCGGGTTAATCTTCACGACGTACGGAGTGCAGGATTATTATTCCAGTGGTGTGAGCCTGTCGCTCAACCAGTGGCAACACATCGCCGCGGTGATGGGCACAGACAACAGTATCACCTTCTATGTTAATGGAATTGAACAGCAGACCGTCACCGGCATTCTGCCTGCAAATATCTGTCTGGGCGATATCCAGATTGGAAGATCGATCGCTGCATCTGGCTCTCCTGGGCAATGGTTCCAAGGATCCATCGACGAAGCCCAGATTTTCGATCGGGCTTTGACGCCTGAGCAGATCCTGGCGATGGCGCAGAAGCAGAATGCCGGGATAGCCTCACTGGAGGTGGCATATACCTCAGACCTGGCCGGCTCTACTCGTTACAATTCGCAGATAATATCGGACACGCAGCTCGCCATGCCTTTGGACGACACAGAAGATGTGCAGGGTAATATAACTTTCCTGGATACCTCAGGCACGGGGCACAGCGGCACCTGCGCCCAGCCCAACTGCCCGTCGACCGGGCAGATGGGCCACCTGGGCAGCGCGGCCGTGTTCGATGGAACGGACCTGGTTGCTGTTGCGGCCAAGACTGGCGATGTGACGAATGACTACTACACCATCTCGGCCTGGATCTACCCGATTGGAACGCCAACCGGTTCGGGCGCCTTCCTCTCTCGCTATAACTGGACGATCGCTCGGAACAGCGATGGGAGCATCCGCTGGGTCTTCCGCAATGGGAGCACAAACAACGCCTGGTACAACACCGGTATCAAAACGGAAGCGGGAAAATGGACACAGATCACGGTGGTGTTTGACGCCGGTGTGGTCAAGACGTACACCAACGGGGTGCTGAAGCACACCTATCCCACACCACCGAACCGGTTTCCGGTCAGCGTAAGCAACAACTCCACGCTCAACGTCGGTGGTTGGCCCTCTTACGGTGGCTATTTCAATGGCGGCGTCGACGATGTGAACCTGATCAGCCGTGCACTCACGGACAGCGAAGTCATGTCGCTTTACCTTGGCAACGAGCCCGTGCTGCACCTGCCCTTCGATGAGAGCTGGCTGGTAAATAGCAATGGGCTAGCTGATACATCTGGCTGGGAACAGAACGCCATACTGACCAGTGGAGCGAGCGATGATTCTAATAAAGTCATCCCAGGTCAGGTCGGGTCGGGATCTCTGCAACTGGATGGCGTGGACGACTACGTGGAAGTCGCCAACCAAACAGGCTTGAACTTCTCTGCCGACCAAGATTTCAGCGTTTCACTATGGATAAAGGCAGATCCCCAGGTAGACACGATAAACGATGACAACGACATCGTAGAAAAGTGGTCGGGGGTTGGCGGATATCCGTACGTCATCCGGTATGTAAATAGCACCGGGAATATTTACGCTTCGCGCTACGACGGCACTAACGGTCCCACAGTAAGCTCCACTACGGCGATTAATAATAACCAGTTCCATCATGTGGCCTTCATCAAGCGGGGTGCGAACCTGTACCTCTACATCGATGGCGTGCAGCAGGGAACCGTACCAGACATGACCACTGGCGATACAACAAACATCTCGCCGCTGTTTATCGGCATGCGGGGCAACAAAATTAATCACTTCAAAGGGGCAGTTGACGATCTGCAAATCTATGCCCGCGCCCTGTCAGATGAAGAGGTGCAGGCGCATTACAGTGCCCGCTGGCAGGCGACGACATTATCTGCGAGTGGAAGCGCGGTCATGTACAGCAGCTGGAACCAGACGTTGCCCGTAGGGTTGGAGGGCCATTACAGGGTAGATTTCCGCAGTCAGGACAACTTTGGCAACCACACGGAGCGGCGCAGCGCCTGGGACGGGGTTCTTGACACAACTGCGCCGCGGGCTACCTTCACGTATGAGGGTGGGCCAACGACATATACCCTGCGCTTCTCAGCCCAGGATTGGAACCTGGATGAGACGAAACTTCAAACGCCTTGCCCGACTTCAACGACGGTGAATAAGACGTTCTTCAACCCGCCCTGGTACCGGGCGCTGACCGGCGTGACGTCGGCCAACAGCATCCGGCTGTACAGCCTGGATGGAAGCTGCCAGGCGACACTGGCGGACCCGACCCAGGCCAGCCTGACCGCTTACGACCTGTATGGCAACTCGACGACCATCAAGGCGACAGTGGCGACGGCCACTGCCGCTCTCGCTGCCGTCAACAAACCTGCACCGCCAACCGGTCAGGTCCTGATCCTGGCGCCGGCGCCGGGAGCGATCCTGAACAACCTGCAGCCGGTGAGCCTCGCCGGTACTGCCCAGGCGGATGCCTACCTGAAGCGGCTCACAGTCAGCGTGGACGGCAAGAAAGTGCTCAATGAGAAATGGGACAAGCGCTCGGTGCAAGCCTACGACTGGACTGCTAGCTGGACGCCAACAACGGCAGGAACACACCTGGTTGAAGCGGCCCTTTCCGACTGGAAGAATGCGGAGGTGACCCACACAGTTACCTTCACCCTGGATACAGAGTCACCCAACCTGACGATCGCCACCAGCGTGCTGACCAGCACCCATGTAGTGAACAGCCAGCTCCCCATCTGGGGCACGGCAACCGATGAAAACGGGATTGCGCTGGTGGAGGTGCAGGTCGAGGCGCAGGGCTACACCTCCGACTGGACGCCGGCTACAATGGGAGGCGATGACTGGCAAGCCCTGGTCTATCCCGGCTTTGGCTTCCAGCCAGATGATGAAGTTCTGAGCGTGCGGGCCAGGGCCACCGACCGTTCGGGGAGGACGCAGCTGATCAGCGGGAGTGTGACCGCCGACCTGAAGCTGCCGGCGCCGAGTGATCTGGCGATCAGCTACGACGATCTCAGCGGGACCTATCCGATCACGCGAACCGGCACCATCCTCACTGGAGATGCGCCGACCCTGCACCTGAGCTGGACGCCCAGCAGCGACGGGGCCGGGCTGGCCGGCTACAAAGCAGGCTGGATTGTGGAGGATGCCAGCGGAGTCACCACCCCCATCACCGACTTCAGCCCGACAGATACCTTGCTGGCTTCTTACCAGGCTGGTGAGGCGCAGAAGCTGTTCGCCGGGGTCGCCAGCTTTGACCAGTACGGGAACCAGCAATCCCAGGGCTTCGGGCCGATCTATGTCGATAGCCCCCTGACCCCGGACTACATCACCCTGGGTGATATCGGCGAGACATACCACGGCTGGATGGACAGCAGCTGCAGCCTGCTGGGCCGGGACCGGCGGGTCGATAGCGTGCAGCCGGAGAATGCGACGCGGGGCCAGAACCAGGCGCTTTACGCCACCTGGGATGCGAAAGCGCTGCGGCTGGCCTGGACGGGGGCCAACTGGTCGGGAGACGGCGACCTGTTCGTGTACCTGGATACCACCCCAGGCGGCACGCTGGACGCGATGAACCCATACACCTCGACGGTGGCGACCTTGCAGCTGCCCGGCGTGCTGCCCCTTGGCCCGCGGCCGAACGCCATGTACGCCGATTACATCGTCTGGGTGCAGGATGATCTGACAGCCTGGCTGTACCGGTGGGACGGCACAGCCTGGGTGGCGGATAGCCAGCTTGGATCCGATCAGTACCGCTTCGAGCCCGGCCTGGACAGCGGGATGACCGACCTGTACCTCCCCTTTGAGCAGCTGGGCATCGGCAATCCGCAGAACACAGCGCTTAAGGTGGTGGCATTCGCCACGGAAGAAGGCTCCCTGCAGCTGTGGGCGGTCCTGCCGCAGAGCAACCCGGTGACCAGCCCGTTTGTGACCGGGCGGCCGCGTGCCGAGCAGTTGTTTGTGCGCTTAGCACTGAACCACCCCTTCAGCTGGGGCAGCCTGGGCAGCGGCGCCTGCCCCAACGGCAGCCAGGCGCTGCTGCCCAACCAGCGTCAGTACACGGATGACGATCTGCAGCTCAGCGTGACGGCGGACCCAGTGGGAGCCTCGTATCGCTACATGGGCGATCACCTGTTTGGTTGGTGGCTGACACTCTTTGGAGACAAGCCATCCGAATTCAGCTCGATGCTGGCGACCATCGCCAACGAGCACGGTCGGGTGCGGGATGGACAGGAGATCAGTTACACAGTACATTACAAAAACGACGGTGCACAGGCTGCACAGGATGTGATGCTGCAGGTGCGCAGCCGACTGGCGTTGATCTTACCCGACGGAACTCCGCAGGCTTCGGTTGGACATGCCTACTACCAGGAATTTTATATCGGGGATGTGGCACCCGGACAATCGGGGACCGTGACTGTGCGCGGTAAGGTGGACCTGGCCTGGGCGCAGGCCGCTTACCAGGACTGCCTGGCCTTGTCCCCGACCCATCCGAGAGCCTGTGAGTTCACCAAGCGCTGGGCCTTGCTCAGCATTCAGGTGTTCGACCAGGCGCACACAGAATCGGACGGGCCGCGTGAATTGCTGTGGGCGGATCACCGGGTGGATTCTGAGGCACCGGTGTTTGCCGGAATAGGGAATACAGCCTACGGGCTTTCGGCGGTGGTGAATAACACCCTGCGCGGCTATGCATATGATGAAAGCGGCATTGAAACCGTGAAACTGGAAATCGAAGGTCCCAATGGATCGACCACACCGTTGGACTGCAACGATCCCACGCCCCTGGATGGGCAGTGGAATTGCGGCCTGAACCTGGATCCAGCAGCCCAGGATGGCGACACATACCGCATCCGTTTGCGGGCAAAGGATACTGCCGGACTGGAGGGTATTTGGAGCCAGTGGCAAACCTTTGTTGTGGACCGCACGGCGCCAGATGTCACCGTCGGCAGCGTACCGACTCACACGGTGGGAAGCCCGCCGGTCAGCCTGAACTCACTCAACCTGGTAGGGCAAATGCAGGATAACTATGGTGTGCACGGGGTAGAGGTCTGCCAGGGTGCTCACTGTGAAGGCACTCTGCAGCAGTACACGACCCGTGAGTGGAGCTATCCTGACCTGCCTTCCAGCCCGGTGGCGATTGGAAACTGCAGCAGCGGCAAGCTGGAGCGGACGTTCAGCATACCGGAGAACCACACGGTCGGCGAGATTCGCCTGGGCCTCCAGGCAGAAATCACCCACCGCGACCATCTCGTGGTGGAGCTCACATCGCCTGCCGGCACTACCTGGCAGCTTATCAGCGATGATTATGATCGGAGCACAAGCTATGGCAACCTGAGCGTCATCTTGAGCGATCGTGCTGCAGCGGCGATCTCTGCTTTACGGGCCAACCAGTCATTGACGGGAGGCGGATTTGAGGCATCTGTACGTCCACATCAGCCGCTGGCGATCTTTAACGGTCAGGTAGCAGCAGGAACATGGAAGCTGAGCATTTGCCAGGACAGCACCTCAGGGGAGCAGGCTCTTTATCGCGGCGCCCAATTGTGGGCGGAGCCGCCGAACACTGCACCGCTGGAGGGGAGCTGGCAGACCAGTCTGCAGTTAGATGAGATGGACGATGAATATAAGACGGTATTTGTGTATGGCATTGACAGTGCGGGCAATCGCTCGCCAGTGCCACAGGCTCTCACCTTCCGGATCGATAATGTGACGCCGGTAATCACCGTGACACAGGTGATCCCACAGCTGGTGATGCAACCCGACCTGGCGCCGCAAACCGTATTGACCGGCAGCGTCTCTGATGGCGGTAATGTCACGAGGATGCATGCATATGTCCGCGATCCAGATGGCATAGGTTACTCACAACGCCCAGTGGTATACGACGACCTGACCTGGCAGGTGATGTTGCAACCAATGATGGTTGGTGTCTACCAGGTGTGGATTGCCGTCGAAGACGAGGCGGGTAACCTGACGACGGTTGGGCCGTTTACCGTAGATGTGGCCGGCATCCAGGAAGCAGCAATGATGATGGTGCCGATGGCTACACCGACGCCCACGGCCACCATAACATCCACTGTAACCTTGACGCCGACGTTACCGATCACGCCTACTGTGCCGATCACCTCTACCGTGACGGCCATACCGACCGCGACACCCACCCCTCAGCCTACTCAGACGCCGACGCCGGCCCCAGCTCTGACGGAAACACCAACTCCAGCACTACCATGGACCGAGACACCCACACCGACATCCAGCACAACCATCACCCCGACCCTGGTGTTAACACCTACAGTGACCATCATGCCCTTGCTTGCCCAGGTGTCCTTGTTCCTGACGCCACCCCCGATCTCGGGCAGGACTTGGTCCTGGTTCAGGTGACCTGATGATCAAAATGCCATACTGACCCCCACAAGTAATTGAATTAGTAAAAAGGGGCTGTCTAAGAAGAGATGGGCAGCTCCTTTTTGATTCTGCGCCCCACCGAGGGGCTGTTCCGAACCGCATTCTTGTGGTTTTTCAGTTGAAAAATCATCCACGAGGCTGCGAAGATAGGCAAAGGGTGAATTCAGCTCGTGGTCGATGATTTCACCCTCGGAGTCAATCATAATCCGCCTGGCGATAACGTGCAAGAGTTTTGACTGATCGCTCTCCT
>Ga0105097_10000484_pt1 | contig 18133 bp, 18 predicted proteins | sample PPLLak12cMay2015_FD_87035 | JGI IMG/M metagenome (GOLD analysis project Ga0105097, IMG submission 87035) | Freshwater sediment microbial communities from Prairie Pothole Lake near Jamestown, North Dakota, USA - PPLs Lake P7 Core (1) Depth... | ecosystem: Environmental > Aquatic > Freshwater >...
AGGGTGACTTCCGGGAAGGCGAAGATAGCTTTCTCCGACGCAACCCTCAGGTCGCAGCCCAGGGCCACTTCCAGCCCGCCACCCATGGCATGCCCGTTGATGGCGGCGATGGTGGGCTTCCACAGCTCCAGCCCCCGGAACAGAGTAGGCGCTATCCGCCACCACTCGTTGCGGATCTGGTGCAGGACCGGAAGCATCTCGCCGATGTCCGCCCCGACGCAGAAGGCGCGGTCGCCGCTCCCGGTGATGATGGCTACCCAGACATCGTTATCGTCCCTGAAGCTGACCAGGGCATTGCTCATTTCCTGAAACGTCTGTGGATCGATGGCGTTCAGGGCGCGAGGACGGTCTATGGTCATATAAGCGATCCTTCCTCGCTTCTCATACAGAAATCCCATCTTGAGCCCTCCTTCTTTTCAATGTGGAATCAGCCGGGAGTTGCCTGTCCGGCGCAATTTGCGGGAACGGAACAGATCGATAGGGGCGATGCTGCGATAGACAAGGGTCAGACCTTCGTCTTCGGAGTGTTGGCGGCGAAGCTGTGGCACAGCGCGCGCAGGGTGACCTCGCCGTCCAGTTTCGCCTGCCTGGCATAGGTCTTCACAATCTGCCAGAGACCTTGCCTGGTGAGCCGCTGGCCCAGCCTGTTCAGAAACAGGGCCCTTTCGGCCTTGTGGTGCACCAACTGTGGCCGGCACTCGTCCATGTACTTTCTCAAGGTCGGCACATGCCGGAGGCTGACAACGGCACTCCGTGTCTTGGCACCCCTGACAGAGAAAGAGACCGAGTCTCCATCAAGGTTCACGTCGTCGATATTCAGTGACATCATGTCGCTGACGCGCATTCCGCTGGCGTACAGCAATTCCAGCATGGCCTTGTCTCGCTTGGCTTCCGGTGTGGCATGCTTGTCGGGCTGGCGGAGCAGATCCCGGACCAGACCATCCGGAAGTCGCTGGGGCGCGTTCTTCATGACCCTGGGAGAACCGACATTCTCGATGGGGGCTGACGGGATGGCCCCGGACTTCTCCAGGAACTTGAAGAGCGTCTTGGCAGAGGCGGTCTTGCGGGCCACGGTTGTCAGGGCGTAGCCTCTACTCTTCAGGTCTGTGACGTATCCCTGCACGAGGTCCGGGTTCACTTCTGACCACCGCTGGGCGCCCTTTTCCTGGAAGAAGTCGGCCATCTGAAGGAGATCATTCCTGTAGGCGGCAACGGTGTTGGCGGAGAACTTGTTTTCTGCAGACAACTGGCGCAGAAAGGCCTCGATTTGTTGTCTCATAGTGGTCTCCTGCTGAAGCTACTAGGGCTGAGAACAGAACCATTGTAGACATAAGGAATGGCATAGTCAATGTCGTGCGTGTACAATCTGGTGTGAACATGGGATCAACGCGGCTCGAACAGCAACTGGAAGCCCTCCCCGCACGGCCGGGGGTGTATCTGTTCAAGGATACTACCGGCAGCATCCTCTACGTGGGGAAGGCAGCCAGCCTGCGCCATAGAGTCGCCTCGTATTTCGGTGCCGCGAGAGATATGGCGCCGAAGACGCTCAGGATGATGGAGAGGGCGGCGGATCTGGACTACTACGTGACGGACTCCGAGCAGGAGGCGATTCTCTTGGAGTGCATCCTGATCAAGAAGCATCGTCCGCACTACAACGTCCGGCTGAAGGATGACAAGAGCTATCCCTACCTCAAGTTGACGACCAACGAGGACTGGCCGCGGGCGCATCCGACCAGGCGTGTGTCGAAGGATGGCGCGAGGTACTTCGGGCCCTTCGCCAGCGCCGGATCGGTCCACACTACCATAACCCTGCTGGAGAAGCTCTTCCGTCTGCGGTCATGCCGGAAGACGATCACCGGCGATGAGCGCCGGCCGTGCCTCGAGTATCACATCAATCGCTGTTCCGGGCCGTGCATCGGTGCTGTCAGCAAGGAGGAGTATCGAGAGGCGGTCGGTCAAGCAGTGTTGTTCCTGGAGGGCAGGCAGGACACGGTGTTGAAGGGGCTGCGGGTCGGAATGGCACGGGCGGCGGAGAACGAAGAATATGAAAAGGCGGCTCTGATCCGGGACCAGATCAAAGCCGTGGAAGCGGTTGTGGAGAAGCAGAAGGTCACGTCGGCGGATGGAGACATGGACGCGATGGCCTTCGTTCAGGAAGGCGACCAGGCTCTGGCGCAGGTGTTGCTGGTCCGGCAGGGCCGGCTGGTGGGTCGCGAATCCTTCATCCTGACCGGGACGCGGGACGAAGAGCCGTCGCAGATAATGACCAGTTTCGTTCAGCAGTTCTACAGCACAGCCGCGCCTATACCAAGGCAAATACTCCTGCAGCATCCTGTTGAAGAAATGCCGGTCATACAGAGATGGCTGGAGGAGAAGAGAGGCCGCAAGGTAGCACTACGGGTGCCGGCCAGGGGGTCAGGCAAGGGACTCATCGACATGGCGGCTGATAACGCCCGGGAGAGCCTGGAGCAGTCCAAGATAAGGTCTGTGGCCGAACCCGATATCCTGGCGGCCGCACTGGCAGAACTGCAAGGAGTGCTTTCTCTGCCGGCGCCTCCCCAGAGAATTGAATGCTATGACATCTCCAACATACAAGGGACTTCAGCCGTGGGGAGCATGGTTGTTTTCGCGGGAGGGCTGCCGAGGAAGTCGGACTACCGGCGTTTCCAGATCAAGACGGTGACCGGGGCCGACGACTACGCCATGATCGGGGAGGTGTTGCGGAGGCGGTTCAAGAAGGCCTCGACACAGGACTCCGGCGAGAACGCCTGGGCGTCTCTTCCGGACTTGGTCCTCATTGATGGAGGCAAAGGGCAACTCAATGCCGCACTTCAGGCGATGGAGGAGTCCGGCGCGGGGGCCGTTCCTACTGCCAGCATAGCTAAGGAAGAGGAAGCTGTCTTCCTGCCAAGGCGGGCCGAGCCTCTCAGGCTGCCGCGCGAATCGCCCGCTCTTCGTCTGCTGCAGAGGGCCAGAGACGAGGCCCACCGGTTTGCCCTGGGGTATTACCGGAAGGTGCACCGCAAGCGGACCTTTGCATCCTCCTTGGATGGGATACACGGTTTGGGGGCCAAGCGGAAGCGGGCGCTGATTAGGAGATTTGGCTCTGTGTCGGGGATAAGGCAGGCCACAGTGGAGGAGTTGAGGTCGGTCGAAGGCATGACGGAAACTGTGGCCAAACTGGTCAAGGAGAGCCTCTGACTGAAGAGGGTGTGGGGTTGCCCGGACAGACTCCTGGGGGACTGGGGGGTGACTGCAACTTGGGCTTTGTGAATCAAGCCCCTACGTGACTGGGTTTCGTGCATGCCAGGTATCGTGGCGTGCAGAGGGGCGGAGCCCCTCTGGGTCTGTTCTGTTCCCCCCAGGAATGGGGGTGGGGGGTTGACGCGCCAATAGTTGCATTCTTGCCGTGTTTTGTGTTAAATTAGCCGTAAACACGGCTCGTGGAGTAGAGTGGGTGTTAATCCCACTCTTTTTGGTTATTGGGTATTGTGAGCATGGCTGACGGTAGACGAACAACTGAAGGGCTGGTGAGAACGTGAAGACCGAGTTTGTTATTGCTCTTACCCAGCTGGCTGCCGAGAGAAACCTGCCGAAGGAAGTCATCCTCAGGACCATGGAGTCAGCCCTGGTCCCCATCTTCAAGAAGACCAGCTTCGCGCCGGATCAGGAGATATGGGTCAAGATATCTTCGCAGACCGGCGAAGTGAAGGTTTTTGCCAAGAAGACCGTGGTGAAGCGGCGCAAAGACGCGCGCCTGGAGATGCTGCTGTCCGAAGCCAGAAAGCACAAACCGGAGGCTCAAGTCGGGGATGTCCTGGAAGTGGAGGCCACTCCGGAGGACGCCGGACGTATTGCCGCCCAGACGGCCAAGCAGGTCATTCTGCAGCGGCTGCGCGAGGCAGAGCGCGATGCCATCTTCGGTGAGTATGCCGACAAAGAGGGGGACATCGTCAGCGGCGTGGTGCATGCCGTGGAAGCGAAGCACGTCGCCATCGATCTGGGCAAAGCGGAGGGCATCTTGCCCCAAGCTGAGCAGATGGCCGCGGATCACTACCGGATAGGGCAGCGACTCAAGCTCTATCTGATGAAGGTGATGCGCACAGCCAGAGGCACGCAGCTCATCCTGTCGCGGACCCATCAGGGTCTCTTGCGCCGGTTGTTTGAACTTGAGGTTCCGGAGATATTCAACGGTACAGTAGAGATCAAGGCGGTGGCTCGCGAACCAGGCGTCCGGAGCAAGGTCGCCGTGGCATCTCGCCAGGAGGGTGTGGATGCGGTGGGCTCCTGCCTGGGGCTCCGCAGCATCCGGATCCAGAACATAACCAAGGAACTGGGTGGAGAGAAGATAGATATCATTCAGTGGGATGCCGATCCGAACGTTTTCATCGGCAATGCCCTGAGTCCTGCAGCGACGACGAGCGTTGAGGTCAGCACCGAACAGAAGACCGCCAATGTGGTGGTGCCGGACAAGCAGCTCTCACTGGCGATCGGCAAGGGGGGGCAGAATGCCCGCCTGGCGGCCCGGCTGACGGGATGGCGGATTGACATAAAGAGCACTTCGATGGTCGAAGGTGCGGCGCCGCCCAAGGCTGAGGAAGCACCCAAGGCTGAGGAAGCGGTGCTGGAGCAGGGTGTGGCGCCGCCAGTGGCGGAAGCCGTGGAGGCCACGGTCGAAACTGTGGCGGCACCTGAGTCGGCGGTGGCAACTCCGGAGCCGGTTGCGCCAGCCGCTGAGAAGGCAACTTCTCCTGCGGAGGAGGTCAAGCCGGTGGCAGCGCCGGCAGAGGCGAAGGCAGCACCGGTGCGGAAGACCGTGCCGCAGGCACCTCCGGCTGAGGCCGAGCCCAAGACACTGACCTTCGAGGAGATACTCTCGCAATTGGAGGCCATACCGGAGCGTCGTGGTAGACCTCGCTATACTACTGAAGAGAAGATGGGCATAGTCGTCGACACGAAGCCCAAGAAGGGTAAGAAAGCCGGTTCGGCTGATGAAGAGCCCGGAGTGAAGCCAAAAGTCAAGAAGAGTACGAAGCGGCGGGTTACGATTGAGGACGAGGATCTTATGGGGGACGAGGATCTTGCCGGGGACGACGAGATTGTTCAGGATGAGGGGCTTGAAGAAGTCGAGTAATCCGGCACAGCCGGTGATATTGAAGCATGTGCCGGAGCGGACATGCATCGCCTGTCACGAGGTGAAGCCCAAGCAGGAACTGGTGAGGCTGGTCTGCAGCCCGCAGGGCGTCGTGGAAGTGGACGCCTCAGGCCGCAAACCGGGCAGGGGCGCCTACCTCTGCCAGTCACCAGCGTGCTGGAACAAGGGAGTGAACAAGGGGAAGCTGGAGCATGCCTTGCGGGGCAAGATAGACGCCGACAATCGGGCCGGGCTTATGAAGTTTGGAGTGGCGACGGGTGGCGCTGAAGCGAAGCCAGCGCGGACGGGAGAAGTCAACTAATGGCGAAGAGTGCCGCGAGCCAGGGCTCGTCTAAGGGCGAACGCAAGATTGAACTCCCCGCCACGATGACGGTGAAGCACTTGGCAGAGACGATGGGCATCAGTGGCGTTGAGGTGATAAAGCAGTTGATGCAGAACGGCGTTATGGCCGGCATCAACCAGTCCGTTGATTATGACACCGCGGCAATCATTGCGGGCGACTTGGGTTTTGAAGTCAGCGAGAAAGCCGAAGTCGAGGCCGAGGCCGTCGCGTGTGAAGAAGACAAGGGGAACCTGCAACCCCGGCCGCCGGTGGTGACGGTCATGGGGCACATCGACCATGGCAAGACCAAGCTTCTGGATGCCATTCGTCAGACGAACGTGGTGGCTTCTGAGGCCGGCGGCATTACGCAGCATATTGGTGCCTACCAGGTAGAGGCCAATGGACGCAAGATCACCTTCCTTGACACTCCTGGCCACGAGGCCTTCACGGCCATGCGGGCCCGGGGAGCCAAGGTGACCGATGTAGCCATTCTGGTGGTGGCGGCTGATGATGGGGTGATGCCGCAGACACTGGAAGCTGTGGATCACGCCAAGGCTGCCGGCGTTCCCATCGTGGTGGCGCTGAACAAGATCGACAAGCCGGGCGTGAATCTGGACCGGGTGAAGCAGCAACTCGCCGAGGCGGGGTTGGTGGTGGAAGAGTGGGGAGGCAACACTGTTTGCGTCCCGGTGTCGGCCAAGATGAAGAAGGGCATCACTGATCTGCTGGAGAGCATCCTGGTTGTGGCGGAGATGCTGGAACTGAAGGCTAATCCGGACTGTGCGGCCAGCGGAGTGGTCATCGAGGCTGGTCTGGACAAGACCAAGGGCCCCATGGCCACCGTTCTAGTGGAGAGAGGGACACTGAGGCCGGGCGACTCTCTGGTTGTGGGCGAGACCTGGGGCAAAGTGAAGGCCATGTTCAATGATGCCGGTAAGCGAGTCAAGAAGGCCGGACCGGCGACTCCGGTGAAGATAATGGGCCTGAGCGGCGCACCTGAGGCCGGCGACACTCTGGTGGTGGCCGCCACCGAACGAGACGCACGGACCACGGCGGAAAAACGGCAGATGGAGAGGCAACAGAAGATCATCCGGCCGGTCAGGCCAGTGAAACTGGATGATGTGTATGCCCAGATAAAGGCGGGGCAAGCCAAAGAGCTCAACCTTATCTTGAAGACCGACGTTCAGGGAAGCATTGAGCCGATCAAGGATTCCCTGGAGCGTCTGGAGTCGGGCGAGATCAAGCTCAGGATTATTCACAGCGGCAGTGGCAACATCACCGAGGGTGATGTGCTGCTGGCGCTGGCCTCCAAGGGTGTCATTGTCGGATTCCACACTACTCCAACAGTGGGCGCGCAGCGGATGGCAGAGGCGGAGGGGGTGGATATCCGGTTCTACGATATCATCTACAACCTCATCGAGGATATCGACAGGGCCTTGAAGGGCCTGAAGGAGCCCGAGTACGCCGAGGTCATCGATGGGCGCGCCGAGGTCAGGGCGGTGTTCGCCGCCGGCAAGAAGGAGAAAGCTGCCGGACTGCTGGTCAGCGAAGGCAAGCTGCGGCGCGACTCCATGGTGAAGGTCATTCGCGGTGGGAAGGTAGTCCACAAATCCAACATTGTGAGCCTCAGACGGTTCAAAGATGACGTCAAGGAAGTGGCCACCGGCACAGAATGCGGCTTGGTGGTGGATGGGTTCGCTGCTTTTGAACCGGGCGATATTGTTGAGGCCTATCGGAGAGAGCGGGTTGGATGAGTCGGCGCACTGAGCGCTTGAATCATCTGCTCCGGCAAGAGATCACCGATCTGCTCCAACGCGAAGCCAAGGACCCCAGACTATCGGTCATGGTCAGCGTGACGCGTGTCTCCGTTTCCTCCGATCTGCGCTATGCCAGGGTGTTCGTCAGCGTCATGGGCACGGAGGAAGAGAAGAAGGGACTTCTGGCGGGCCTCCGCGCTGCCTCCGGATTCCTCCGCCGGGAACTGAGCGGCCGGCTGAGTATTCGCTACACGCCGGAGTTGAGCTTCTTCTATGACGACACCATGGAGCAGGCTGGCAAGGTCCTCGAGTTGATCCAACAAGTCAGCGCTAGCGAAGCTGAGACGCAGGAACCGGGTGAGCATTGACGGAATCTTCAATGTCCTCAAGCCAGCCGGCAAAACCTCATTTGCCGTAGTCTCCCTGGTGAGGCGCTGGAGCGGAGAGCGCCGCGTCGGCCATGCCGGCACCCTAGACCCCGATGCCACCGGTGTGCTGGTAATCTGTGTTGGCCAGGGGACCAGGATCGTCGAGTACCTGGCCGGATGTGGCAAGACCTACCGGGCCGAGATCGAGTTGGGTGTTACCACCGACACGTACGACGCAGCGGGTAAGGTGGTCGGCAGGAGCGATCCTTCGTCGGTCACCGAGGAGCAGGTGCGTCGAGTCCTCAAATCGTTTCACGGCACCACGGCGCAGGTCCCGCCCATGCACAGTGCAATCCACCACAAAGGGAAACGGCTTTACGAGTTGGCGCGCAAAGGGATCGAGGTGGATCGGGAGCCGCGCCAGGTGGAGATCTCGCGGTTGGAACTCCTGGCTTGGCAGACGCCCGTGGTCACCATCGAGGTGGACTGCGGCGGCGGCACCTATATCAGGTCGCTGGCCCAGGACATCGGCGTGGCATTGGACTGCGGGGCGCATCTGAAGAAGCTGGTGCGGCTGAAGAGCGGGTCCTTTCACATCGACGACGCCGTGTCTCTGGAGGTCCTGGAAGAAGTCTTACGCCATGGCGACTGGCAGGGCTATCTCCATCCCATCGACGAAGTGCTGCTGGACTGGCCGGCGGCCATCCTCGATATGGAAAGCGAGGCCTCGGTCAGGAAGGGGACGGACGTGGAGTTGCACTTCGCCGGGGACACCGGGCCGGCGGGTACTCACTGCCGGGTCTATTCCGCCGATGGCCATTTCCTGGCCGTTCTCACCAAGACCGACGCCGGGCTCTGGCATCCGGAAAAGGTCTTTCACACCCGCTGCTGCGAAGCAGGAGAGATGTGTCCGCCGCCTTGCTGTTCCGGATAGTCTGGAGAAGATGCCCTCGAGTTGCGTCTGCAGTACCGACAAAGCTCAGGATCGATTCCGGGGAAGTCGCGAGCCGTTCTTCTGAGGTAAACGCACTGCGGGTGCTGATGTTGAGCGGCGGCAACAAGTCCCTTCGGCCTGGCACTCGACTTCGGTGACCTGGCGGCGCTGACGACGGTGATGGTCCTCATTGCCGGGCGGCTCTATCCCCAAGGAGTTACTTGGAGACCGTCTCAGAAGCATCTTTCGGCCCCCTGTCACCAGATCTGAGACCATTAGCTGATATATCGTAGCCTGGGGGCACACCCAAAACCAAGCAGGAAGGGCCCTGGACATCTCTTATTTGACATGATACAAGCCCCCCAGCGATCAGGAGGAGGATTGGTTTCTTGAATTTGCATGGCCGAAAGGCCTATAATACCAGCAGAAATCAAGCCTGTGCGAATACTGCTGATTGCCCCTCCATACGCTCTAGAGGAGTATCCTCTTCCTCCCCTGTCATTGAGCTACCTGTCAGGCAGTCTCTTGGCCCATGGCTTTGAGGTAGAGATACTGGATCTACTGACCTCAAAGGCGTCCGCAGCCAAGATACGCCGCAAGTTGCAGCAGTATCAGCCACAACTGGTAGGCACCACCTGTGTCACCATGACCTTCCCGGCGGCTGCCAGGATTCTCAAAGTCTGCAAGGAGTTCGACCCCGGTATCACCACGGTGATGGGTGGTCAACACGTCAGCTTTGCTGCTGAGGATGCCTTCCATCGAGCTCCGTGGATCGATGTCGTGGTGGCCGGAGAAGGCGATGTGACCGTTGTTGAGCTGGCATCGGCGCTGGACAAAGGCACCGACATAGGAAAGGTGGCCGGCCTCTACCTGAACCGGAATGGCAAGGCCATCAGGACTGCTCCTCGTCCACTCATTGGCAATCTGGATGAGTTGCCGGTTCCCGCCCGCCACCTCCTGCCGCTATCCAAGTACCATGCTCTGGGGGCAGCGTGCTCAGTCGTCAGCAGCCGTGGTTGTCCCTATGGCTGCATCTTCTGCACCACCCCCCGGATGTATGGCCGGAAAGTGCGCTTCCGCCAGCCTCATCTGGTGGTCGACGAAATCGAGGCCGTGCATCGGGAATACGGTTTCAACCAGATAAACATGGTGGATGACACCTTCACTCTCAATCGCCCTCACGCCACGGAGCTGTGCCGCGAGCTGATCCGCCGCCGCCTGCCCGTCACCTGGAGCATCTTCTCCCGTGTGGATACGCTGACGCCCGAGCTCCTGAATCTCATGCGTGAGGCGGGGTGCACCTGCATGTTGTTCGGCGTGGAGTCCGGCAACGAGGAAGTCCTCAGGAATATCAAGAAGGGAATCACGCCGGATAAGGTCAGAAACGGCGTGAAGCTGGCCACGGAAGCCGGCATAGGCAGCTTCGCCTCTTTCATACTCGGACTGCCCGGAGAGACCCCTGAGAGGGCTCGCGAGACCCTGACTTTCGCCATGGAGATCTCGGAGCGCTGGGGCACCCAGTACGGATTTCACTATCTTTCCCCGTTCCCAGGTACGGAGCTCTTCGAGCAAGCCAAGGAGTTGGGGATACGTATTCTGAGCCGGAACTGGGCTCGCTATAATGCCAACGAAGTGATCACGGAGGCTTCGGAAGGCGGCATGGCTGCGGTCAAGGAAGTAATGGCTCGCTACGATGAGGGCATTGCCATGGCTTGGGAGACCATCCGCGGACAAGCCGAGGCGGGTGACGCCGACAGTATTCAGAAGCTGAGCAAAGGGCAGACCGGGGGTTTTGTCTGGAAGCTCTTGCGGGAAGACGCTATTGAGAGACTGGGCAGAGTCAGAGGAGCGGCGACGCCGCAAGAGGCCGAGACCAAGCTGGTCGAAGTGCTGGCCCAGAACTTGAGCACTCCGCTTGAGGTAGCCGGCCAGGAAGTCCGCAGGCTATCGCAAAACAGATGGCTGCAGCCAGAGCCGTTGTCCAACGGCTTCGTTTGGCACTGGGCCTAGTCCACGGTGGCGTCCGCCCGAGGCGGATTGGGGATAGTCACGCAGTCGTAGGATGGGTCAAGGCGAATGCCGGACCCACCACCTTCCTCGTCAACCCCCTTGATCCCCCAATCTTGGGGGAAGAAAAAGGAAAATGGGGGACACCCCCAAACCCCCGGCAGGAGTCTCTCCTGCACGCCCTTTGCCTGTTGCAGGGGCACAGCACGTTGTGCCCCTACTCTGCTGGCGGATGGCTGGAAATCGTGCGGAATGGGGTAGAATACTGGTGGTGGACCAGGGGGAACCAAGGATCAGGTTTCCCCTTTCAACTGAGTGGAACCAGCCATGACGTTACCCGCCATTCACATCCGCGATCTGCGCAAGACATACGTGGTCAGCCAGCAGGAAGCCGGCGCGAAAGCGGCGCTGAAGGACCTGGTTCACCGGCGCACGCAAGAGGTCCGCGCCGTGGACGGCATCTCCTTCGACCTGGCTCCCGGCGAGATCGTGGGCTTCCTGGGTCCCAACGGCGCCGGCAAGACGACCACACTCAAGATGCTCTCGGGGCTATTGCATCCCACGGCGGGCGAGGTTACTGTCCTCGGCCACATCCCGTGGAAGCGGGAGAAGACCTTCCTCAGACAGATCACCCTGGTGATGGGGCAACGCAACCAACTGGTGTGGGACATTCCCGCCATCCACTCCTTCGAGTTGAACCGGGTCATCTACCGCGTCCTGCCCGAGGATTACCGCCGCATGCTGGGCGAGTTGACGGAACTCCTGGATTTGGAACCTCTCCTGCACAAACCGGTGCGCAATCTCTCCCTGGGTGAGCGAATGAAGTGCGAGATCGCGGCGGCCCTCCTGCACCGCCCCAGCATCGTCTTCCTGGATGAGCCGACCATTGGCCTGGACGTGACCATGCAGCGGCGGATACGGGCCTTCATCACCGAGTACAACCGGCGCTTCGGCGCCACCGTCCTGCTGACGAGCCACTACATGAACGATGTGGAGGCCCTCTGCAAACGCGTGGTTGTGATCCACCATGGCCGGCTCGTCTTCGACGGCGATCTCTCCGTCCTGGTGCAGCAGTTCACGGAGCACAAAACCATCGTAGTTCGGTTGGCGGACTGCGAGGCGGATCTGAAAGCTTATGGCGAGGTGGTGTCTTGTTTGGACGGCCAGATCACGCTCCGCGTCCCGAAGGCCGAAACTGCCCGCGTCACCGGACGGCTGCTGGCCGATCTCCCGGTCATCGACCTGCTGATAGAAGATCCTCCGATCGAGGAAGTGATCGAGAGGGTGTTTGCCCAGGGAAACCCATGAAAGGTCTGGCGGAACTCTACGTACAGCAGTTCAAGACCACTATGGCGATGATGTTCCAGTATCGGGCCTCGTTGCTGATCTGGATGATCGGGCATGTGCTGGAACCGCTGGTCTATCTCATCGTCTGGTCGGTAGTGGCGACCACCGGTGGCGGCAGCGTCGGCGACTACACCAAGACGCAGTTCGCGGCCTATTTCATCGTGCTGATGCTGGTCAATAATGTGACCTACACCTGGATAATGTACGAGTTTGAGTACCGCATCCGGCACGGGAGCCTCTCGTTCGCACTGTTGAAGCCGGTGCACCCCATTCACTCGGACATCGCGGACAACGTTTCCTCGAAGGTGCTAACTCTGCCCTTCATGCTGGCTATCGCTGCAGTGCTGGCACTGATCTTCCATCCGGCCCTCTCCCCGCCACTCTGGGCCATAGCGCTGTTCATTCCGGCCTTGCTGCTCGCATTCCTGGTGCGCTTCCTGCTGGAATGGACCCTGGCCCAGGCCGCGTTCTGGACGACGCGGGTCAGCGCCATCAACCAGACCTACTTCGTCCTGCTGCTGTTTCTCTCCGGCCAGATCGCGCCGCTGTCGCTCATGCCTCATCCGGTCCGGATTCTGGCTGACATCCTGCCCTTTCGCTGGATGGTCGGCTTTCCCGTGGAGCTCCTGCTCGGTCGCCTGACTCTGACGGAAGCGCTGATGGGACTGGGAGTCCAGGCCGCCTGGGTGATCATTGGACTCGTGCTGCTCCGCGTGGTATGGCGGGCAGGGGTGCGGGTCTACTCGGCGGTGGGCGCATGAGCTACCTCCGGTTGCTGGCCGCCTTCTTCCGGGTCAGCATCAGGGGCGAGCTGGCCTACCGGGTCAACTTCTTCGTGCAACTGTTCCAGTCGCTTCTGGGACTGGGCATCGCCCTGGGCGGGCTGGCGGTGATCTTCTCCTTCACCGATACCCTGGGCGGCTGGCGGCCGGACGAAGTGCTGGCCCTCGTGGGGGTCTACTTCCTCGTTGGGGGGATGATCGGGCTGGTCATCCAGCCAGGCATGGAGGAACTCATCGATTCCATCCGCACTGGGACGCTCGACTTCACGCTCACCAAACCCGAAGACGCGCAGCTCCTCATCAGCATCCGGCGGGTGGAAATCTGGAAGCTGATCGACATAGTCCTGGGCCTCATTGTTCTGGGAACCGCGCTGGTCCGGCTGGGCGGGAAGGTGGGAGGAGGGGAGGCGGCGGTGTTCGTCCTGATGCTGGTGGCGGGCGGGCTCATCATCTACAGTTTCTGGCTGATTCTGGCCACTCTCTCCTTCTGGTTCGTGCGGGTGGAGAACATCCTGGTGATCTTCCAGAGTATGTACGAGGCCGGGCGCTGGCCCATAAGCCTGTACCCCGGCTGGCTGCGCTACGGGCTGACCTTCATAGTGCCGGTGGCTTTCGCCACCACCATCCCGGCTGAAGCCATGACCAGCCGGCTGAGCACAATCACGCTTCTCGGCGCCGTGGCGCTGGCCGCAGTCCTTCTCCTGGTCTCACGCGGGTTCTGGCGGCTGGGCCTGCGGCGCTACTCCGGAACGTCGGCGTGACAGAAGAACAGTATCCTGTCTTGGGACTGTCTCAGGCAGCCGCAGGCGCGGAGGCCGTGCTGCTGGTTGTTCCCGCCATCTCGCCTTCGACGTCCCGGTAGGCCTGCTCCGCCATCGCCCGCAGCGCCACTCCGCCGCTCTGGGCCATCAGCAGCCTCGTATGCGTGTTGCGAAGCTTCCGTGCAGCAGCTGTGGTCAGATTCATCGTCTGCTCGGCTGACATACGATGAGCCGCCTTCTTAACCATGCCATCGACCATGAAACTCGCGGCCGGCGTGTATCTTCTGTTCTTTATGCACTTCAAGGCATCAAGGTATTCACTGGGATGCTGCATTGAACCACCTTCTTTCCAAGCCGCTCGTTCTGTCGGCATCAATCGTTATGGGGATACCCGAAGGGTCCACACGGGTGTTTGGCTGCGGCAGCCGCCACCGGCTGCTAGTACGAGTCCTTCTCTCTTTCAAGAACCACGAAGTCGATACCGAGCCGGTGGTCTGCAGTCGGAGAGGTGATCACATCCCGGTAGTACCAGCCTTCCTCCGCCTGTTTGTTCAGGAAGTCCTCAAGCTGCCGTTCCGGCGTGTTCTTCTCGTCGCAGGGTATGCTGAGTACTTCGCGCTGGCTGACTACCTTGTACCTCTTCACTCCACACCCGTCCCTTTCCTTGTTGGTGCCATAGCCTAGAAGGATCTGTATGCCGTGTCAAACGTTTGTGTCATCTGCCCCGCTGGGTACCGACGCGCCGGCTCCTGCCGGCAGACCGAGCAACTGCTCTATGATTGGGGGAGGGATCATGTTCTTGGTCATACGGAACTTGAAATGCGTGGCGTCTTCCGGGAAATCCTTTTCCTCGCCGCAATTCTTGCACGTGGCATGATATGAGCCACGCTTAGGCCGGGTGTCTATTATCCAATGATGGGCGAGAGAGCATGAATCCATATGGGTAACCCTCCTTCCCGGCGGAAAGCCGGCTGGGGAATGATGCGGTTCCCGGTTAAGAACAACAGAGGGCGGGATTGCCCGCCCTCTGTTAGCTGCGACTAGTATCGCGAGGGGCTGGGTTTAACCCTGCTGTAGCACTCTCGGCAATACACAGGTCTGCCGTCTCTGGGTTCAAATGGCAATTCTGTTGCCTTGCCACACTCAGAGCACGTTGCCGGGTACATCTGTCGCCTGGCCTGACCGAAACCAGAAGAGTTGTTACTTTGGGCTTTTCTGGTGGCGCGGCACAGTTGGCAGCGCTTGGGTTCGTTGGTATAGCCCTTCCCGGCGAAGAACTCCTGCTCGCTGGCGGTGAAGGTGAAATCCGCACCGCAGTCGGAGCACTTGAGAGGCTTGTCCACAAAGCTCATTGAATGACCTCCTTTCTTGGAATACTTGGCTAGAGTAGTGGTCATCCAGAGCCCGTGGCTACACTCGGGGAGGCTTACAGACTGTTGATAACCTGAACTGAAACCAGTGGCTCGATCGTAACACATCCCCACCGAATAAGCAAGTGAACCATTCGATTTCGAGCAACTGAGACGCAACTGTGACTGAAACAGGGGATGGCGACAGCGGAATTGGCGATCAAGGAGCATGTCGAAGCGCTTGGGGCGAGATGCCCTGAAGGCGGGAATTCAGCCGCTACCCGTGCGCTCTGGGACCACCAGAGAAGGGGGGTGTGATGAACGGAAGCCGGCGATTTCTAACGCATTTCTAGTATTCCTCCAGTATTACTCCAGCGCGCTCCCAACCCTGGTTTGCTATCATTCCGGTGCGCCGCTATGGTATAACAAAGGTGTAATGACGGAGGTTGACCAATGAAATTGTGCATCAAGAAGATCTACTGCCCCCACTGCAAGCGGGCGGTCATAGGCAAGGAACCACCCTACGACGGCCCGTACCGGATTTTCTGCCCCAAGTGCGGCCAGTCCATCTGCATCAGTAACGGCATATACTGGCTGTGGACACCAGAGGGTGAAGCGGCCCCAGCCAAGGAGCCCGTAGGTGCATCTGCAGGGAAGGCCAAGAAGGCGAAGGCATCCAAGAACTCAGCCAGGCAGCCGCTTGCCGATGGCCGCTCCGAAAAGAAGCTGAACTGATCCGCAACTGATCTCGGGCTGGTGCGGTCGTCACAGCGCCGACTACCGTCTCCACCACAATGCGGCCTCTGTCCCTGATCGCCGGCGGTGATCCCTCATCGTATGCCGGCAGCATATTGACCTTGGGTCTGTGCTCTGGCCCATTGACTTGTCCGTTCGACTGTGATATTGTCCAGATTGACCTCAATACGTAGCGTCCGATAGAGCATCTCCACAATTGGTGCCCGAGCGGGCCGGCTGAGGAATAACCGCCAGGGGGTGTGGGGATGGGTGGGGAACGGCTGCTCGTCTACCTCGATCGGCACTCACTGTTCTTACCTCCTCTAGACTAGGTAGCCCTTGCTGTCGCAGTGCGCCGGGTTACCTGTACTGGCTCGCAAGTGTACCTGGGTGCCGTGGTGCGCACAAAGGGGGTAAGAGACATGAAGGAAGCCTTTGGAGACCCGTATACGCCGGCTCATGGTCACATCAGGGACTTCAGTCGTTGTGTCAAGGCAACAGAGAAGAAACTCAAGTGGCTATCCGATGCTGAGTTCATAAACTGGGACAAGTCCCTGCTGGCTTGTCCAAAGCCGGGTCCCTTTGCCGAAGACAAGGAGTTTGCCGTCTTGAATGCGGCCATCATGAATGAGCGCCGGAGAAGGCGCGATAAGCACAACGGCCTGTTTGGCTGGCGACGAGTTATGACTCCTGCCGACCGTGAGATATGGTTAGCGTACTACGAGAAGGCGATGGAAATGGACTCCAAGCGTCCTCGGAAGGCCTCCGCCATCGGTCCGCAACCGCCCGAACGGGCCGGCCATTGACAGGGTTCCCCAGTTCCCCTGGAGGCAACGGAAGGAGCACAGGTCATGGAAACATGTAGTGCCGCCCACCACTGGCTAGTCGATGCCCGGCCATCGCGCGGGTCGTACCACGCTGTATGCAACATATGCGGCGAAGAGAAGGATTTCCCCGAACAGGAAACTCGGTTCAGATTCACCATGTACAAGAAGCCAGTCCCCCCTCCAATCATGGGCACGGCACCGCAGATCGGTTGACGGCGCTCATGCGGTATGGGCTTCGGCTCAGTTCCGGGCTTGGCCTTTGCCTGCCCGCCTCCTGGCAGATCGGTAATGCTATCCCGGTTTGAAGCCCTCACCAGCCGGCTGGGATGGGGGAAGCTGCTCAGGGACCACAGCGTGAGGCTTCGCTGATGCATTCGTCAGCCACGGCAGACCATGTTACCCGGGTATTTCGCTGTTCGCCTACTCTACGCAGGCGGCGCCGGGCTCTGGAGTGTGGCGTCCCCCACCGCTCCGATAGGAACGAGTGTTATCATCTCCAACCCTTCTCCGGAGTGATGACCACCCTGCCCGGTGAATGCCCTGCCGGACAGGAACCAGACTATCACCGCTTTCTGCCGGCGGCAATGATGTAGGGAGCACGGGGTCTCCCAGTCGGACACGCTGCCCATTCTATCCTCAGCCCACCCTGCAATGTTTCTGTTACGTTTTCCCGTGTCGCAGAGATGGCAGCGTGGGGTGGCCAGACACGCCTGATACTTCTTTGTGATTGCCGCGAAATAAGATGTTCATATGGCGCATGACAGTGCGGCTTCCGCTGCGTTGGGGGCGTCTATCTGAGGGATGGCCATTCCTGAGGGCATTGGCAGCGCTGGGGTCAGCGACCCTGCCGGGTTGCACACGGCGGAGTAAGTCGTTGGGGGAGGAAAGACAAATGGAAAAGACCGCGAGGAAGAGATCAAGGATCGGGTTCCTGCCCAGGGTGGTCCTCACATTCACCACGATTCCACTGTTGTACGGGCTCTACCTGATCATCTTCGGCATACCGGAGTGGTACACGTTTGTCGGGCTCACGGTCTTCGGCATGGTGTACTGCACGCTGGTCATAAGGCTCGTTGTGGCCCGGCCCCTCGTATCCCTGATGAAGGCGTCCGACGCTCTGGCGCAGGGAGATATCGCGCAGAAGATCGAGGTCGACTCTACCGACGAGATCGGAGACTTGGGTGCCTCGTACGCCAGAGTGGTGGAATACATGAATGAGTTGGCCGAAGTGGCTAAGAGGATGGCGGATGGCGACCTGACCGTCGAAGCCAAGCCCAGAAGCGAGAAGGATGTCCTGGGCAACGCCCATGCCCGTCTCATTGCCCGCCAACGCGAGCTGATCGGGAAGACCAAAGCAGCCGCCGCCAGTGTGACTGAGGCCAGCAAGCAGTTGGCCAGGGCTTCGGAGCAGACGGCGCAGGCCACGCAGCAGATCACGAGTACGATGCAGCAGGTAGCCAGAGGCGCCAGTGAGCAATCGAGCTCGCTGCAGCAGACGGCCAACAGCGTGGAACAGTTGAGCCGGGCCATAGACCAGATAGCGCAGGGTTCGCAGGAACAGTCCAGGGCTGTGGATGAAGCCACGCGGGCAGTTGAGGCGGTGTCCGCGGCCATCGACTCGGTGTCAGCCAACGCAGAAGTGGGGGCCAAGGAGTGGGAGGTCACCGCAGAATCCGCCATGGGCGGCGCACGGAAGACGAACGAGACGGTGGTCGGGATGGACAAGATCAGGAAGGCGATGGAGCTGGTGTCGTCGAGAGTGACGGACCTGGGACAGCGATCCGGGGAC
>Ga0105097_10000485_pt1 | contig 18126 bp, 17 predicted proteins | sample PPLLak12cMay2015_FD_87035 | JGI IMG/M metagenome (GOLD analysis project Ga0105097, IMG submission 87035) | Freshwater sediment microbial communities from Prairie Pothole Lake near Jamestown, North Dakota, USA - PPLs Lake P7 Core (1) Depth... | ecosystem: Environmental > Aquatic > Freshwater >...
CGATGCGGGAGGCGGTGTCGTTCTTGGCCGTGGACAGGAAGGCGATGAACGGCATGCCGCCTTTGGAGCGGGCCGCGCCGCGCACGAAGTCCAACTGGCCGCCTACGCCGCTGTACAACCTTGTGCCGATGGAGTCGGCGCACACCTGGCCGGTTAGATCGACCGAGATGGCCGAGTTGATGCAGACCATCTTATCGTTCTGGGCGATGTTGAAGGGGTTGTTGACGTAATCCGTCGGGTGTAGCTCGATGATCGGGTTGTTGTTGACGAAATCATAGAGCCGTTGGGAGCCGAACAGGAAGCCGGCGATGATCTTCCCTGGATGGAAGGTCTTGCGCCGGCAGGTGATCACCCCGCGCTCGACCATCTCCACCACACCGTCGGAGAAGAGCTCGGTGTGGATGCCCAGGTCCTTATGGTTGGTTAGGTTCTGCAGGACGGCGTCAGGGATGCTGCCGATGCCCATCTGTAGGGTGGCGCCGTCGGGGATCATGCCGGCGATGTGCTGGCCGACCTTCAGGTGCAGTTCGGAACTGCCGCCCTGCGGCGCGAGCGGAAGGGGATAGTCCACCTCGACGATGCTGTGCAGCCGGCTGATGTGGATGAAGCTGTCGCCCAGGGTGCGCGGCATCTGCTGGTTGACCTCGGCGATGATCATGCCTGCTTCTTCGGCTGCCGGTTTGGTGGTGCCCACCTCGACGCCGAAGCTGCAGAAGCCGTGCTCGTCCGGCGGCGACAACGAGACCAATGCTGCGTCCAGCGGCAGGGTGCCGCCAGGTCGGAAGAGATCGGGGATCTCTGAGAGGAAGACCGGTGTGAAGTCGGCCCGCCCCTCCTGGACGGCCTTGCGCGCGTTGTGGCCGATGAACAGCGCGTTGTGGCGGAAGGAGGCATGCAATTCTGGCGCCATGTAGGGCGCATCGAAGAAGGTCAGGATATGCACCACCTCGACGTTGCGCAGCTCCGGCGCGCGGGCGGTCATGGCGCGCATCAATTCAATCGGCACCCCCGCCCCGCCGCCCAGATAAACACGGCTGCCCGACTTGATATGTCCCACTGCCTCGGCGGCAGTGACGACTTTGCTGCGATACAGACTTGAGAAATCCATGGACGGCTTCTTTCTTACAGATTTTGGTCGATCACGGCAGCGATGTCGATCTCGACCTCTCGGCCCAGCGCTTTGGCCAGCCGCTGGCTGGCGATCTTGCCCTTGTACATTTTGACGCCCTGGTAAAGGGCCGGCATCTCGCCCAGCGCGCACTCCAGGCCGCACTCGGCCAGGCGCAGCAGATAGGGCTGCACGGCGTTGTTTAGGGCGTGGCTGGACGTTCTGGCGACCACCGCAGGCAGATTCGGCACACAGAAATGAATCACATCCTCGGCCACGAAGGTCGGATCACTCAACGACATGGGCCGGCTGGTCTCGACGCACCCGCCCAGATCGATGGAGAAGTCCATGATGACCGATCCTGGACGCATCTTCTGGACCATTGCGCGCTTGATCAGGATCGGCGCGCGCTCGCCCGGTTTGAGCACCGCCCCTACCAGCACGTCGGTAAAGCCCACCATGCGGTTGAGGTTGTATTCGTTGGCGATCATGGTCGAGACCTTGCCGCCGAACATCTCGTCGACGATGCGCAGCTTGCGCACATCGATGTCCAGCACCAGCACCTGCGCGCCGATGCCAACGAAGGCTCGCGCCGCGCTGCGCCCCAGCGTGCCTGCGCCGACGATAAGCACGATGCTGCGTGCCACGCCCGGCAGCCCGCCCAGCAGGATGCCGCGGCCGCCTTGCGGGATGGTCAGCAGTTGACCGGCGTAGATCGGCGCCAGCTGCCCCGCCACCTCACTCATGGGCGTCAGGATCGGCAACATGCCGTCTGGCTCCTGCATCACCTCATAGGCGATGGCGGTGATTTCGCGCTTGTTCAGGGCAGCATGCAGATCCGGCGACGCCACCGTCAAATGAAAGAAGGACAGGATCGACTGGCCGTCCTTGAACAGCTTGTGCTCTTGCTGGGTAGGCCGGGCCACCTTGACCACCACATCGGCCCGGCCATAGGCTTCGGCCGCCGTGTAGACGATCTGGCCGCCCACGTTCTCGTAGTTCTCGTCGCGGAAGCCCGCGCCTGCGCCGGCGTTGTGTTCGATGTACACCCGGTGGCCGCCCGCCGTAAGCGCTGCCACGCCGGCCGGCGTCAGCCCCACGCGCTGTTCGAGAACGCGCACTTCTCGAGGCACTCCAAATTCCATGGTTGCTTGCTCCTCTTCTTACGCTGGGCCGCGTGGTGGGCGGGGAACCCGCCCCTACTTGGCTGGTGGTTGGGGGATGCTCTCGCCGCGCAGGTAGCGGTCGATGTTGGTCGCGGCTTTATGGGCTGTGGCAATGGCCGTCACCACCAGGTCTGGGCCATGGACGGCGTCGCCGGCCGCGAACACGCCCTGGCGCGTCGTGGCGCCGACTTCCTCGTCCGTCACAATCAGGCCCCATTTGCGGGTGGCCAGGTTGGGCGTCGTCTTGCCCATCAACGGATCGGGCCAGTAGCCAACAGCCAGGATCACGTTGTCGATCTCCTCGATGGTCTCCGAGCCCTCCTTAGGGACGGGCCGGCGGCGACCTGATGCATCCGGCTCGCCCAGCTCCATCTTGATGACTTTCATCGCCCGCAGCCGGCCATCGTCGTCGCCCAGCAGCTCAGTGGGCGCTTCGAGGTAGCGGATCCTGACCCCTTCGTCCAGCGACACGCCGCGCTCGACCTTGTTGCCCGGCATCTCAGCCTCGGTGCGGCGGTAGACGATGGTCACTTCTTCGGCGCCCAGGCGGATCGATGTGCGTGCGCAATCCACGGCCGTGTCGCCGCCGCCGATGATGGCCACGCGCCGGCCCACCTGCGGCCGCTGGCGCCGCCCGTCCGGCAACATCTCCAACGGCACGTTGGCCCGCACCAGGAAGTCGGTGGCCGAGTAGACGCCGGCCAGCTTCTCGCCGGGAATGTCCATCGCTGCCTCGACGCCTGCGCCGGTGCCCAGAAAGACCGCATCGTATTCGGCCAGCAGTGCATCGACCGTGACAGATTCCCCGATGCGGGTGTTGACGACAAAGCGCACGCCTGCGTCTTCCAGGTCCTTGATCTTGGCCTGCACCACGTATTTGTCCAGCTTGAAGCTGGGGATCCCGTAGACCAGCACGCCGCCAGCCATAGGCCAGGCCTCGTAGACCGTGACGCTGTGGCCCTGCTTGACCAGGTCCTCAGCCACGGTGATGCCGGCCGGGCCAGAGCCGACCACGGCCACGCGCTTGCCGCTCCTTTCCGACGGCACGTCGATGGCCAGCGCGCCGGCCTGGCGGGCCACGTCGGCTACGAAGGCTTCCAGCTTGCCGACCGACACCGAGCCGTAGACCCGGCCCAGGACACAGCCTTGTTGGCACAGGTTGGGGCAGACACGGCCGCACACCTCAGGCAGCGGGCTGGTGGCGGCAAAGACCTGCGCCGCGCCGATGAAATCGCCCTGGCTGATCAGCCATAGCGCTTGGGGCACATCGTTGCCGGCCGGGCAGCGCAGGATGCAGGGCTGAGGATCGGGGCACTGCATGCAGCGGCTGGCCTCCAGCGCTGCGGTCACCGGGTCGAAGCCCAGGGTCACTTCGTCGAAGTCCAGGATGCGCTCTTCAATGGGTCGCTTGGCGTAGTCCACAGGCAGTTCATGCACCCGGTTCTTGCGCTCGATCTCGCGGAAACTGGTGTCGGTCATACTTTGCTCCTTGAAAGTTATACAAGCTCGACTTAACTCTCCACTGGCTTGCCGGAGTCGAGTCTCTATGCGGTTGTGTGTTGGGACCGGGCTGAAGCCTCGACTGCGACAGGCATACAAGAGTACGCGCTAACGGCGCGTGTCAGTTGATCTATCAATTGCAGCAGCGGCTCGTCTATGCCACTCAGTGCAGCCTCGATGGCCGCGCTGGCGGTTTGGCTGAGGCCCTCGCCGTGGTCAAAGGCCACACCGGGCACAGTCACCAGCCTGGCTGGCGGCGCTTGGCGGCCTTCCAGCAGCAGTGCAGCATAGGCCAGCAGCACACCCGGCTGGAAGTGGTGCCCCAGGCTGGGCGTGGCCGCATCGGGCGGCGCCAGCGGCGTGATCTCCACCGCGCCAGCCAGCCCAGCGGCCGCCCGTGTGTCCACGAACACCAGCGCCGTAACATCTGGCACCGCAATCTCCAGGGCCAACTCCGGCGCCAACTGCTGCACGGCCAGGTGGCGCACTGGCGCGCCCATGGCCTGCCAGCGCCCGGCCATGCGTTCCGCCAGTCGCAGCCCCGCGCCGTCGTCCTGGCGTAGTGGGTTCCCGTAAGCGATGAGGAGGATCATGCGTAACTCGTAATGCGTAATGCGTAACTCGTAACCCGGAGACTCTTCGCGCAATCCGACTTCCGGTTACGTGTTACGCATTACGTGTTAGTCGCGTATCCGCTCATCCACCACCCGCCCATCTGGCGCGATCAACTGCACATGCAGCGGCATCTGGCCGGCGGCGTGGGTCGAGCAGCTCAGGCAGGGATCGTACAGTCGGATGCCGTGCTCGATGCGGTTCAGCACGCCTTCGGGGATGGTCGTGCCGTCGATGTAGGCGCGCGCGATCTGCTGTACGGTCTTGTTCATGGCCAGATTGTTCTGGCCGGTGGCGATCAACAGGTTGACGAACTGCAGAATGCCCTGGCGATCGACTTTATACTCGTGGAACAGCGTGCCGCGCGGCGCTTCGCTGACGCCAATGCCGACGCGTTCGTTGACCTCGGCGTGGTTGCGCACGTGCGAGCCGGTCAGGGTTTCGTCGCCGATGGTCTCCTCGATCTTCTCCAGGCAGAACATGATCTCGATCAGGCGGGCGTAATGGTAGTGGAAGCTGCCGCTGACAGGCTTGCTTCTCGGGCTGAAGCGGCGGAACTGGCGCAGCTCGCGGTCAGCGCGCGGCGTCCCCGCGTAGTCGCAGACGTTCAGGCGCGCCAGCGGGCCGACGCGGTACATGCCGCCTGGGTAGCCCATCGGCTTGTAGTACGGCGCTTTGAGATAGCTCCACGGCTCAACGGCCTCGCCGATTATGTGGCGATAGGCGATGGTCTCCACGTTCTCCAGGATGCGCCCCTCGGCGTCCACCACGCGCAACATGCCGTCGTAGTGTTCCAGGCCGCCGTCGGCCGTTACCAGCCCCATGAACAGGCTGGGAAAATCGCCGTAGTGCTCAATCTCGCCGCTGAATTGGTCGTAGCTGTCCTTGAGCAGGTCCAGCGCCAGTTCGGCGATGTCGAAGGCCTCAGGCAGCATGCGCTTGATCTGGCTGCGCGCCTCGGCGCTCAGCGGCTCGCGCACGCCGCCGGGCACGGCCCAGGCCGGGTGTACGCTGCGACCGCCTAACAGTCGGATCACCTCCTGGCCGAACTGGCGCAGGCGGATGCCGCTGCGCGCGATGTTGGGTCGCGCCTGGATCAGGCCCATGATATTGCGTTGAGCCGGGTCGCTGTCCATGCCCAGCAGCAGGTCGGGCGCGCTCAGGTGGAAGAAACTCAGGGCGTGGCTCTGCACCAACTGGCCCCAGTTCATCACACGGCGCAGTTTTTCGGCGCGCGGCGGGATGCGGATCCCCAGAATGTCGTCGCCGGCCTTGGCCGAAGCCAGGATATGGCTGACCGGGCAGATGCCGCAGACGCGCGCGGTGATGCCGGGCATCTCCCAGAAGGTGCGGCCGACGCAGAACTTCTCGAAGCCGCGGAACTCTACCACGTGGAAGCGCGCGTCCTCGACCATGCCGTCGTCGCCCAGGTAGAGGCTGATCTTGGCGTGGCCTTCGATGCGGGTTACGGGATCGATTACAACTGTTCGTGTCATTGTCGTACCTCAGTACTTTGGTGCGGTCGTGTGATCGTACGATCGTGCAATTGTTACGACCGCACGATCACACGACCACACGATCTAACGACCGTACTATCCAAACTTCCTCATCTTCTCGGCCAACACCACCGGCTCACCGGCCAGCAGTGAACTGACGGCGGCCCAGATGCGCTCGGCGTCGGGCGGACAGCCGGGGATGAACGCATCGACTGCGATCACCTGGTGCAGGGGCAGCACGCGCGGGATCAGGGCAGGTACGACTTTGTCGAACTCGCCGCCCCTCGGCACCGCACCCGGCCCCTCTTGGTAAACCTTGGTCAGCAGGTCCTCCACGGGGAACTTGTTGCGCAGGCTGGTCACGTTGCCGGTCACCGCGCAGTCGCCGAAGCTGACCACGATATTGCTGCGCGCGCGGATCTTCTCAGCCAGCTCCAGGTGGTCCACGTTGGCCACTGCGCCCTCCACCAGCGTCACGTCCACGTTCTCGGGAAACTCCTTGACGTCGGCGATGGGGCTGTAGACCAGCTCGATCGCCTCGGCCAGGTCGATCAGCTTTTCGTCCAGGTCCAGGAAGCTCATGTGGCAGCCGGAGCAGCCACCCAACCAGGCTGTGGCCAGCCGTATCTTGCCGCTTGCTGGGCCGCCGGCCTTGGCCACCTTGGCGCCCGTCTTCTTTGAGGCGATTGTCGTCATCGTTTGCCCTCCTGTCCCTGCGGGTTGGTTCCCAATCCACCGTTGCGCATCACCCATTGTTTCTTCTCGCGACCGTCAAGGATCCATTGCAGGAAGTCGTGGCGCTTGACCATCTCGGCTACGGTCGAACCCTTGTTGGTGAGCGCGCCGGTCGGGCAGACTTGCACGCACTTGCCGCAACTGGTACAACTCATGCTGTTGCCCCACGGCTGGTTCAGGTCGGTGATCACGCGGCTGTTGACGCCGCGGCCCATCACGTCCCAGGTGTGTGCGCCCTCGACGCTGTCGCAGACCCGCACGCAGCGCGTGCAGAGAATACAGCGGTTGTGGTCGATGACGTATTTCTCGTGGCTGGCGTCCATGGGCAGATCTGGCACCAGATAGTCGTAGCGCACATGGTCCATGCCGATCATGGCCGCCTCAGCTTGCAGCTCGCAGCGACCGTTCATCACGCACACCGCGCAGACGTGGTTGCGCTCGGCGAAGAGCAGCTCCAGGATCATGCGGCGATATTTGACCAGGCGTTCGCTGTGGGTATAGATGGTCATACCCTCCTGGACTGTGGTGGTGCAGGCCGGCAACAGCCGGTGACTGGGCTGTACTTCGACCAGGCACAGCCGGCAGCCGCCGCGCGCCTCCAGCCCGTCCAGGTGGCACAGCGTGGGCAACTCGATCCCTTGCTCGCGGATCAATCCCAGCAGGCTCTGGCCCTCCACGCCGCTGACCAGTTCATCGTTGATTGTCATTGTTATGACTGCCATTGCTCGTCTCCTCGCCTCACGCCAGTACCGCCGGGACAGTTCCCAGCTCGCGAATGCGGCGCGGCAGCGCGTCCACCAGGTCCAGCGTCGGCACTTCGGTCATCTGGCAGACGCCGGCTGGGCACTCGTGGCGCTGGATATGGGCCTCGTATTCGTCGCGGAAGAAGCGCAGCGTGCTGAGTACCGGGTTCGGGGCCGACATGCCCAGCCCGCACAGGCTGGTCTCCTGCACCATCACGCACAACTCCTCCATGATCTGGAGGTCGTCCGAAGTGGCGCTGCCGTTGGTGATGCGCTCCAGGATGCGGTGCATCTGCACGGTGCCGACCCGGCAGGGTACGCACTTGCCGCAGCTCTCGTCGGTGCAGAACTCCATGAAGAACTTAGCCACGTCGGGCATGCAACTGGTGTCGTCCATGACGATCAGGCCGCCCGATCCCATGATCGACCCCAGCGCGCGCAGGCTCTCGTAGTCCATAGGCGTGTCCAGGTGCTCGGCCGGGATGCAGCCGCCGCTGGGGCCGCCCGTCTGCGCCGCCTTGAAGGTGTGGCCTTCGCCGACGCCGCCGCCGATGTCGAAGATCACCTCGCGCAGCGTGATGCCCATGGGCACTTCGATCAGGCCGGTGGTGTGGACTTTACCTGCCAGGGCGAAGATCTTGCTGCCCTTGCTCTTGGCCGTGCCGATGCTGGCGAACCATTGGGCGCCGTTCTCGATGATCGGCACGATATTGCCAAAGGTCTCGACGTTGTTGATCAGGGTCGGGCAGCCCCACAGGCCGCTCTGCGCCGGGTAAGGGGGGCGCGGGGTGGGCTGGCCGCGGCGGCCCATGATCGAGGCCATCAGCGCTGTCTCTTCGCCGCAGACGAAGGCGCCGGCGCCGATGCGAATGTCGATGCGGAAGCTGAAGCTGCTCTCCAGCACGCGACTGCCCAGCAGGCCGCGCCGCTCGGCTGTGCGGATGGCCTTCTCCAGTCGCTTGGCCGCTACGGGATACTCGCCGCGCACGTACAGGAAGCCCTGCTCCGCGCCGACCGCGTAGCCGGCGATGGCCATGCCTTCCAGCAGGCGGTGCGGGTCCGACTCCATCAGCGTGCGGTCCATGTAGGCGCCGGGGTCGCCCTCGTCGCCGTTGGCGATGACGTACTTCTTGTCGCCAGGCGCCTTGCGCACCAGGTCCCACTTCAGGCCCGCGGGATAGCCTGCGCCGCCGCGGCCGCGCAGGCCGCTCTTGCTGATCTCGGCGCACACTTCTTCCGGGGTCATCTCTCGCAGCGCGTGGGCCAGCGCAGAGTAGCCGCCGCGAGCCACATAGTCCTCCAACCGCTCTGGGTCGATGACGCCGCTGTTGGCGAGCACCACCTTTGTCTGTTTGGCGAAGAAAGGCAGGTCGCTGGGCATGATCTTGTCCGCCACCGGATGGCCGGCGGCTACGTGCTCGGCGACGATCTGGCGGGCGCTCTCCGGGGTGACGTTCTCGTAGTAGACGTCCTCCTGGCCGGGGATCTGCAGCGTGACCATGGGGCCCCGACTGCACGGTCCCATACAGCCGGTGGAGATGACGGCCACCTCGGCATCCAGCTTGTGCTCGGCTACGGCGTCATCCAGGGCCTGCTGCACAGCCGCGGCGCCGGAGGAGAGGCAGGGGGTGCTGGCGCAGCACAGCAGGCGGCAGCGGAATGCCTGTTGCCGGTCAACCTCGCGCTGGGCCATGGCCTGAAGATCTGAGCGTTTCATAGGCCGTTATCCTCCTCGAAGGTCTCGTTGCTCGCCGACTGATGGCCGTTGCGCTCTGCGTCAGGTCGATCGCTGGCCAGGGCACGCGCCACTGCGGCGACTGAAGTTTCCGGCAGCTCGCGTGCCAGCACCTGGCCATCCACAATGAGCACCGGCGCCAAGCCGCAACTGCCCAGGCAGCGGGCTGCCGTGATGCTCAGCTTGCCGTCGGGCGTGGTCTGGCCGGCCTCGATGCCGTAGGCCGTCTGCAGCGCAGCTACAATCTCGGCTGCGCGTTTCACGTAACAGGCGGTGCCCATGCAGACGATGCAGTTGTGTTCGCCCTGCGGCTGCAACGAAAAGAAATGGTAAAAGGTGGCGACACCGAACACCCAGCTCAAGGGCAGCTTGAGCTGGCGCGCCACGTAGATCAGGAGGTCCTCCTCCAGAAAGCCAAATGCCTCCTGGGCAGTGTGCAACACCTCGATCAGGGCGTCCTGTTGGAAACGAAAACGCTTCAAGGTGCGGTCGATCAGCGCGAACCTGGGATCGCCGCTGGGATGCGACGAGTCAGTCGCTGCTGTGCTTCTGGTTTTGCTTTCCAGCATGGCAGTCTCCTTGCAAACTCGTGTAAGCCAAGTGCCTTGTTTCACAGGACAGCATACCACGCCTGGGCAATCCCAACCATGATTTAGGTCATATTTAGCGAAGTAGTTTTGCACCAACCCTACCTGTTTTGTGCGTGCTCTGCGCTGTGCAGCGTTGTCCAACGCATCCCGCATCCAGGGAGCGCAGGGAATGGTGTTCAGTCCCTTCTTTCCGTGCTGAGCAATTGCGCGTCAGGACAGCTTGTGGTAAGATTGCTGTTCCTATGTGCCCATCACCTGTACCCGAAGGATACGTGCGCGGCCCTGTCTTCTACGACGGAGGCGCAGACAACAGCGTCTACAACGAGTATGCCCGCAACGCGTTCTGGAACCTGGCTGGCGGCTACGGCGCCCGCATTGTAGTGCTGACCACCAACGCCGACGTGTCGCAGGCCGACTACGGCTACGCGGCGGCGTTCCAGGCGCTGGAGGCGGCTCGAGTGCGCCTCCTGGTGCTGGCTGACCGGGCCAGCGGGAGCGATCCGGCCGTGCTGCACGCGGTCGAGCAGAGCACGGCGGTCTTTCTGTCGGGCGGCCACCCGTTGCAATGGTCGACGCGTATCGGCGGCACGCCGCTGGCCACGGGCATCCGTCGCGCCAACGCCTGCGGCAAGGCGGTAGGCGCGGTGGGCGGCTCGGCGGCTTTCCTGGGCAACCACATGCTGGTCTACCGGGAAGATACCGCTTTCCCAGTTATGGCGCCTGGCCTGGGCTTGAGCAACCGCATGCTGGTGGCAGCCCATTTCGATCCGGTCCTGCGCGGCCCGCTGCTGCGGATGGCCATCGCCGCCAATCCGTACATGCTCGGTATCGGCCTGCCCGATCAGGCGGCCTTCATCCGCCGCTCTGACAACCTGCTGGAAGTGGTGGGCCTGGCCAGCGTGCAGATCGTCGACGGCAGCCAGATGACCCGCACCAATCTGCTGGCTTGGCAGCCTGGCCAGCCGTTCGAAGCCGAGGGCTTGCAGGTGGTCGATCTGCCGCCCGACCATCGCTACGACCAGGACAGCCACTGCGTGCTGCCGCCGGAATTGGCTATGCCGCTGCCGGTGCGCAGCTCGCTGTAGCAGGAGAAAGCAGCCATGGTTCAGCTAAATACGTTTGCCAACATCGCCACGATCTTCCTAATCATCGAAGCGTTGGTGATTCTCGTCGTGCTGCTGGCATTGAGCTTTGGGCTGGCCAGAGCCACGATGCTGGTGCGGCGCAAAGTGGTCGAGGTCATGCCGCAGATTCAGGGCCAGGCGCGCCGGCTGGCCGACACCAGCGAAAGCGTGAGCCACAAGGTGGCGTCGCCCTTCATTCGTCTCGAGACAAGCCAGGCCCGCTGGCGCGGCATGCGCCAGCGCGTATTCTACGGCAGCAACGCGCAGCCTGGCAGCCGACAACAGGAACCCAAGGAGGAATAACATGCTTGCCAAACTAGACGAGCGCAACTTGTCGTTGACCGGTATCATCATGGGCGTTGTGACTGGCGCCCTCTTGGGCGCGATCGTGAGTGTGATCCTCATGACCCTGCGCAACCCGGACGACCGTGAAGGGGCGACGGCCGGGATCAGCAACTACGTGCGTCTGGGCATTGCCATGCTTATGCTGGTGAGGCAGACCAGCGAGCTGATCGTACATCGTCCCAAACAGGCTTAACTGCCGCCCAAGCTCGCAGAACATCCTCGTCATTTCCAAGGCTCACCGGATCGAAGCACCTTCCGGCGGGCCTTTGTCTTTCCTTCAGGCTGGCCTGAACTTGTGCAATCCTTGGCCTGTCGTTATAATGAAGTTTGTCACGAATTCGTCAGGTACAGACTTCGGAAGTAGCCGGCTCTGGACCTAACTGGGTCAATCGCCACGAACATTGTTACCTCGTCTGCTGCGGCTACTTCCGAAGTCCGGTTTCATAGGAGGATCACAGTGAGCGCAAGCAATGGAGCTAAGCATCTCGTCGCCGTGGTGGGCGCTGGCCCAGCCGGTCTGTACGCTGCCCAGTCCCTGGCCAATGCCGGGGCTGAGGTCTTGTTGTTCAACCGCGATATCAAGCCCGGCGGGCTGGCCGAATACGGCATTTTCCGCGATAAGTACAAGATGAAGGAGGGCCTGCGCAAGCAGTTCCGCGAGATCCTGGCGGCGCCCAACATCCACTACTTTGGCAACGTCGTGGTCGGCCAGCAAGGTGATCTGACGTTGGACGACCTGCGCAGCCTGGGCTGTCAGGCTATTTTGGTCACCGTTGGGGCGCAGGGCACCAAGTGGCTCGGCTTGCCCGGCGAAGACTTGCGCGGCGTCTACCACGCCAAGGACATCGTCTACCACTACAACGGGCTGCCGCCCTTTAGCCAGGAGCACTACTACATCGGCCAGCACGTGGCCATCGTCGGCGTGGGCAACGTGATGATGGACATTGCCCACTGGCTGATTCGTGACGTCAAGGTAGCCGAGGTGGTGGCCGTGGCCCGCCGCGGCCCGGCCGAGGTCAAGTTCACCAAGAAAGAAATCCTGCCGGTGATCTGCCATATCGCCCACGACGTGCTCGACGCCGAGATCGAGCGCGTTAGCCCGGCTATGCTGGCGGTTGGCCAGGACCCGGCCGAGGCCCGGCAGTTCATCCTGGGAGCGGCCGACAAGGGCATCCCCCCTACGTCCAATACCCGCTTTCGCTTCGAGTTTCTGGCTTCGCCCAGCCGCATGTTGGGCGACAGCACCGGTACAGTCTGCGGCCTGGAGGTCGAGGACACCAAGTTGGTGCCGGCCAACGGCGACACCAAGGCGCGCGGGCTGGGCACCAAGCGGGTCATCGAGGCTGACACGGTGATCTTCTGCATCGGCGACCGGGTGGACGAGAGCTTCGGCCTGCCCACCGAGTGGAGCGAGTTCGTTAAGAACCCGGCCCCGCGCTTTCCCAAGGACGGCAACTCCTACGAGGCCTTCGACCCGGCCAGCGGCCAGCCCATCGAGGGCGTCTTCGTGGCCGGCTGGGCGCGCAAGGCCAGTGACGGATTGGTGGGCATCGCGCGCAAGGACGGCACCCTGGGTGCGCAGGCAGTGCTGCACTACCTGGTCGCGCAGCCCGCTCTGTCCGAGGCCGAATTGGCTCTCCCGGTAGTCCGGCTTTTCACCCGCCTGGGCTTGAAGGGCACGCAGGTGATCTCCAAGGCTGACTGGCAATTGCTGGAGGCGGCCGAGCAGGCCGAGGCGCAGCGGCTGGGCCTGGAGGCGTTCAAGTTCGAGTCTAACGAAGAGATGCTGGCCGTGATCGGTCTGGCACAACCAAGCCTGGCCTGATGAGTCGCATGACCCTTGTTGCCGCCGGACTTGTTCCGGCGGCTTTTTCAACCACACCAAACCATCGAGGTGACACTATGCAGCACGACGAGATTGTTGTTCTGGGAGGGGCCCGAACCCCCTTCGGCAAGTTTGGCGGATCGTTCAAGGACGTCTCAGCCACCGACTTAGGCGTGGCTGCGGCCAAAGGCGCGCTGGAAGCCAGCGGCGTCCAGCCCGATCAGGTGCAGCACGTGGTCTTCGGCAACGTGATCCAGTCCAGCCGCGACGCGGCTTACTTGGCGCGCCACGTGGCGCTGATGGCCGGCATGCCCATCGAAGCGCCCGGCCTGACGCTCAACCGGCTGTGCGGCTCCGGCTTCGAGGCCATCATGCAGGCGGCGCGTATGATCCGCTGCGGCGAGGCCGAGATCATACTGGCCGGCGGCACCGAGAACATGAGCATGGCCCCGCTGGTGACGCGCACGGCCCGTTGGGGCGCAGGCCTGGGCGAGGGATTGACGCTGGAGGACTCGCTGTGGCAGGGCTTGACCGACAGCTACTGCAACATGCCCATGGCCATCACGGCCGAGAACGTGGCCCAGCAGTACAGCATCAGCCGCGTGGAGCAGGACACGCTGGCGCTGGCCAGCCAGCAGCGGGCCACGGCAGGTTGGAAGGAAGGCCGCCTGTCCGAAGAGGTCGTCCCGACCCAGGGCAAGGACGGCCGCGGCAAGCCGGTGACCGTAACCCAGGACGAGCACATCCGGCCCGAAACCACGGCCGAGGGGCTGGCCAAGCTGCCGGCCCGCTTCATCCCCACCGGCGGCACAGTTACGGCCGGCAACGCCAGCGGTATCGTCGATGGCGCGGCCGCGCTGGTGATCGCCTCTGGCAAACGTGCAGCCGAGCTGGGGTTGAAGCCCGTCGCTCGTCTGGCCGGCTACGGCATCGCCGGCGTGCCGCCGGAGATCATGGGCATTGGCCCCGCGCCGGCCAACCGCATCGCCCTGGAGAAGGCCGGTCTGAGCGTGCAGGACATCGAGCTGTGGGAGATCAACGAGGCCTTTGCCGCGCAGTGCCTGGCCTGCGTCAAGGACCTGGACTTTGACCCGGCGCTGCTCAACGTCAACGGCGGCGCGATCGCCATCGGCCACCCGCTGGGCGCTACCGGCGCTCGCCTGGCGTTGACGCTGATCAAGGAGATGCAACGCCGCCAGGTCCGCTACGGCAGCGCGTCCATGTGCATCGGCGGCGGCATGGGATCGGCGGGGATTTTCGAGCTGATGAACTGATACGTGATGCGTAACAGGTAATGCGTAACCCGGAACCCGGATATGGTGGGAGCTGTCTTCGGTTACGAGTTACGAGCCGCTCTTAACCTGAAACACCCGCCTGCGCGCAACCATGCACCGCGGCGGGTGTTTTGTCTTCTGAATTTCCCTAGAAGCAAGGAGCATCGAATGACCCACGAAACTGAGTTGACCGGCCGCTGGGCTTTGATCCTGGGCGCGTCCAGTGGCTTTGGCCGGGCTGCGTCGCTGGAGCTGGCGCGGCGGGGCATGAATGTTTTCGGCGTACACCTGGACCTGAAGGCCACGCTGCCGCTGGCCAAGCAGACCATTAGCGAGATCGAGGCCACTGGCCAGCGGGCCGTCTTCTTCAACACCAACGCGGCCGACAGCCAGAAGCGGGCCAAGGTGCTGGACAGGATCCAGGAGACGCTGGCGGCTGACGGCGGCGGCCCACAGACGATCCATCTGATGATGCACTCGCTGGCCTTTGGCACGCTGCTGCCGCTGATCGGCGACAACCCGGACGAGTCCATCTCCGAGGCGCAGATGGACATGACCCTCAACGTCATGGCCCACAGCCTGGTCTTCTGGACGCAGGACCTGATGCGCCGCCGCCTGCTGGGCCGTGGCAGCCGCATCTTCTCCATGACCAGCTCCGGCTCACACCGCATCTTCGCCCGCTACGGCGCAGTGTCGGCCGCTAAGGCAGCGCTGGAGTCGCACACCCGCCAACTGGCCTACGAGCTGGGACCAGCCGGTGTGCTGGTCAACTGTATCCAGGCCGGCGTGACCGACACCCCTGCGCTGCGCCGCATCCCCGGCCATGAGAGCCTGCTGGACTTCGCCCACACCTTCAACCCCAGCGGCCGCATCACCACCGAGCCCGACGTGGCGGTCACCATCGCGGCCCTGGCCGACCCGCGCGTGCAGTGGATCAGCGGCTCCGTGATCACCGTGGACGGGGCGGAGGACATCGTGGGCGCGTAGCGTTCTAGCCACGGACGCTTGCGCCGCACGCACGGGCAGGTGAAGTGCGGATTAGACGCCCTTGCGCTTGGCGCACAACCATGGATGAAAATGGCGGGCTCGGTCAGGAGACCGGCCCGAACGGCTATTTTCAGGTCAGACGGATTGGCCCCAAAAAGGCCGTCGCTCACAGCGGCGGCCTTTTTTTGGTCAGAAGGGGCATACCTACCTTTCTTTCATTTGCAGCGGGGGCGAACTGTGCTATAATGGATGCAGTTGCAAGTTTTTGCAGTTGCATTCAGCTTGGGCTGTGAACGCCACTTAAGGCCCTCGCTAACCGCGGGACATACCATGACCTGTCACGATCACGCCATCGACCAACTGCGCGACGCAGGCATACGCCTGACGCCGCAGCGCGCCTTGGTGCTGGACGTGGTCTACCACAGCGACGGCCACTTGACGGCCGACGAGGTCTATGAGCAGGTGCATGCCCAGTCGCCTCAGGTGGACCTGTCCACGGTCTATCGCAACCTGGTGTTTCTGCGCCAACAGGGGCTGATCGGAGAGCTGCGCCTGGAGGGACAGCCAGCGCGCTTTGAGGCGGTGCGCTCAGGCCATGAGCATCATCACGCGGTCTGTTCCGGCTGTGGTCGCATGATCGAGGTGGAGCACGATGACCTGGCGGGGCTGGAAGCGGCGTTGCTCACCAAGTACGGCTTCCGGCTGGCGCTGGTGCATCTGACCCTGCCGGGGCTTTGCCACGAGTGCGCATCGGCTGCATGACACAGATTTGAAGTAGACCAGGAGGAATTCCTATGTTGTACAGCATCCTACGTTCCCCGGTGGCTGCGCCTGAGCAGCTTCACATTCCTGATGGTTTCCTTTCGGCGCCAGTCGCCATCTTGGCCTGGATCGTGACCATCGCCTTCATCGTAGTGGCCGTTCGCCGCGCGAGCCGCGAGTTCGACGAGCGGCTGGTGCCCTTGATGGGGGTGCTGGCGGCCTTTATCTTCGCAGCCCAGGCCTTCAACTTCCCGGTGGCCGGCGGCACGTCGGGCCACTTCCTGGGCGGCGCGCTGGCGGCCATCCTGCTGGGACCCTGGCCTGCCCTGCTGGTGATGGCAGCCGTCATCGGCCTGCAAGGGCTGATCTTCCAGGACGGCGGCCTGCTGGCCATGGGCGCCAATATTTTCGTCATGGGCATCGTCACCGTCTGGACCGGCTATTTTGTCTACCAGGGCTTGCAGCGTTTCAATCGCTACGCGGCTGGCTTTGTGGCGGGCTGGCTGAGCGTCGTGCTGGCTGCTGTGGTGACGGCCTTCATGCTGGCGCTGAGCGGCACTTCGTCGCTCGGCGTGGTGCTGACGGCTATGGCTGGCGTTCACATGCTGATCGGCGTCGGCGAGGGGCTGATCACGGCCGGCGCGCTGGCGTTGGTCAAGGCTGCGCTGCCCGGCATGTTCGGCGAGCAGGTCACCGGCCGCAAGAGCGACGCTACTACCGTCCTTGCCGGCGGCGTGGTGCTGGCGCTGGTGGTGGGCATCGTAGCCGTCTTCTTTGCCTCGCCCAGCCCCGATGGCCTGGAGCGGGTAGCCGAGGACAAAGGCTTCATCGAGGCCGCGCAGGCGGCGCCCTTCGAGATCATCCCTGACTACGTGTTTCCCGGGGTCTCCAACGAAGCCCTGGCCGGCGTGATCGCCGTTGTGCTGGGCACGCTGCTGCTCTTCGCCGTCGGCTACGGCATCGCCCGCACCCTGCGCCGCCGCAATCAGCGACTGGTTGAGGCGCCGGTAACGCTCGAGTAGTATTAGGTTGCGGGTTGCATGTTGCACGTACTGCAACTTGCAACTTGATACTTGCGACCTGCCACTCACCACCTGCCACCTGCCACTCCTCTATGCACATCAACGTCCTAGACCAGTTCAGAAGCGGCGATAGCCCCATTCACCGGCTCGACCCGCGCGTCAAGCTGGTGGGGGCGTTGGCTTTCATCCTGGCGGCCGCGCTGACGCCGGACGGCGCCTGGCTGGCCTTTGCGGCGCTGTTTGTCCTGTGGCTGGCGCTGGTGCTGATGTCCGACGTGCCGCCGGGGCTGCTCCTGCGGCGGGGACTGGTGGCGCTGCCTTTCGCCGCGGCCGCGGTCACGGTTCTGTTTACCCTGCCCGGCAACGCATTGGTGACAATACAGATGCCGTTCTTTGGCTGGCAGCTCACCATCAGCGACGCGGGCCTGGTGCGCTTCGTGACCATCCTGCTGAAAAGTGGGGTGTCGGTGCTGATGGCGACGTTGCTGGCGGCCACCACGACCTTTCCCGACCTGCTGCGGGCCATGCGCGGTATCGGCATTCCCAAGGTGTTGGTCGGCACCATCGCCTTCATGTACCGCTACATCTTCGTGCTGGCCGACGAGGTGCTGACCATGCTGCGCGCCCGCGAGGCCCGCTCGGCTGTGGGACCGGGTGGGCAAAAGGCCGGCGGCACGGTGTTCTGGCGGGCTAGGATCGTCGGCGGCATGGTGGGCAGCCTCTTCGTGCGCTCCCTGGCTCGCAGCGAGCGGGTCTACCAGGCCATGGCCAGCCGCGGCTATGCCGGCGAGCTGCGCTGGCTGGGTAAGCCCCACAGCCAGCCGATGGACATCGTGTGGCTGGTGGTTATGCTGGTGGTGCTCCTTCTGATCCAGCTCTGGGCGAGGTTGGCCGTATGACTGATCAGGCCAGAGCGACGCAGAGAACACAGAGGAGACACAGAGAGCATAGAGGAGACACGGAGAACGCAGGCAAGATGTACGCCAGTAGATTGGATCCGGGTCTTCTGCTCTGTGGCCTCTGAGTCTCCTCCGCGAACTCTGTGACCTTCCGGTCTCCAGGTTAGCACTTATGACAGCAATCAACGGCACAGAGCAAGAAC
>Ga0105097_10000486_pt1 | contig 18117 bp, 8 predicted proteins | sample PPLLak12cMay2015_FD_87035 | JGI IMG/M metagenome (GOLD analysis project Ga0105097, IMG submission 87035) | Freshwater sediment microbial communities from Prairie Pothole Lake near Jamestown, North Dakota, USA - PPLs Lake P7 Core (1) Depth... | ecosystem: Environmental > Aquatic > Freshwater >...
ACCAAGCCAAACCTCTCGTGGCGGCATTCAATGATGGTCCTGTGCTCAGAGATCCCGAGTGGACGAACCCCGTGACAGGTGTCGTCACCGACACCGCCTTCGCTGGTCACGGCAAGCGCGATGTCTGGTCGGGGCTTTCCTATGATGATGGCGCCACCTGGAGACAGATCAACCACTCCAACAGCGGCGCCACACCGGTACCGGTCTTTGTCGTCGACCATAATGGCGACTTCGTTTGTGATACCGGTAGTGGTGGTGGCGGTAAAGTAACAACTCCGACTTTTGACAAGTGTGATTATTTTATCTATGGCGACGACCCCACCAAGAGCGTAGGTGTAACACCGCACCTGGTCGAGGAAATCACCGAAGGCGGCGGCGACGTCACCAACCTCTCCCAGGCACTCGTCGGCAACAACATCTTTGTTGCGTGGGTCAGCCGCCTATGCACTGGTGGCGACACGCCGCTGAACAAAATCACTGCGGGGGACAACCCCTACGGAATACTGGGCGTTCAGCGCTATGCCGATTACGCCCTGATGAAGGCCGAAGGGGAAATCGGCATCGACCAGTTGATGGCGATCCGCGACATCGGCAAGGTGCCTTTCTCCTGCCTCTGGACCAAGCGTGGCATCATTCAGACCGATCCGGTCACCAGGTTCACATCGGTGAAATGGTTTGGCGCAGAACGCCTGACTACCGGCACCCGTGACGCATACAAGATCGAGGTTGCTGGAACCGAAAACGCGGGCTTCGCCGTGGTCTGGCAAGAAGACCCGGAAGGTCTGCTGCCAGGTTCCGGCGAAGGTCCGGGTGAAGGATGGTCCGGCTCCACCGTCAACCACAAGACGGATATCTGGTACAGCTTTGTGCCACTCAGCAAGTTCAACACCCCGGGCTCGGTGATGTCCCTTCCGATCCCGATCACCGACAACGCCAAGTGTCCCATCAACTCCGGCGAAACCAGCAAGCAGTGGTGCTATAACTCAAGCGAATACGACCCGGTGAATTTCACTTGGGTGCCAGGAAAAGACCTCTGCAAGGATGGGGACCTGATCTACAACTCCTGTATCACCGAGGAGGCCCGCTACATGGAAGGCCAGACCGGCGCTTCGCGTGCCCGCATCAACCTGCAGGCCTACTGCGTCGGCGAGAATGACGTCACCAAGTGGGGCCAATGCACCAACTGGTCTGCTTGGGCCGGCATCATCTACGAGGAAAGCAAGGGCAAGGGCGATCTCGTCGACGAACACGGCAAGACCCTGGAAATCGGCAAGAACATCCGCTATCACAGCTTCGAGTTCCAACATCCCGAGCCCGTCCGTCAGGGCCTGCAGTTGAACGGCCCGACCAAGCGCTGGCCAGGTTTTAATGAGACGGCCTCCTATATCTACAACAGCGGCCTGACCGAATTTGCCCCTGATGCGGTAAACCCCGCTTTGGGTTTATATGACGACTACATTGTCTACCGGCCGAACATCTTCGAACTGTCGATCTGGAACGCACCCCTGTTCGACACCGAGATCGCCCGGCGTGGCGCCCTTACCTCCCAGGGCGTCAGGGCAGCTGTGGGATCGCAAAGCAACACTTCTCTGCTAGGCATCTACAAGCAGGGCATCATGAACCAGGGCGGGCCGGCGGACATCATGATCCGGCGCTTTGTGACGGCGGATGCAGATCCGGCCGACACCACTTTCAACCCCGGCTTCGACAACCCGTTGAAGACGTTGGACTGTGCACGCTGGGCTACTCCGCAAGAGTTGGGCGTGTTCAATTATGTGACGGCGGACACCGTAGTCATTCAAGAAAACCTGCCCAACCCGAACTACCTCGACGGTCTCTGCCTCGAACCCGCCACCAACGTTTCGGCCACCGTGCCGACCACGTGTGATGGGAATAGCGTTGCTGACGCAACAGGGGCAGCTTGCGGTTACAAGACTGTTAACCCCAATCTGGAAATTCCGTATGCGCCGTACCTTCGTACGTTCACCTGGGTCCAGCCCCAGAGCGCAGATCCAGGAGCAAATCCGGATTCCGCGCACACCCTGGACGACGAGTCCTGGCACAACCCGTGGGACGTGGCCAAGGGACACCGTGGCATTCTCGATGGCGATTTCGTCATGATGCAATACGCCTGGGCGCCGAACTGGAAACCCAACGTCATCGGTCGCGACACCTACAACCTCTACATCCGGCGTTCGTTTGATGGCGGCAAGACGTATACCACCACGCCTGCGGCCCTGAACGGCACGGATCCAGATGGTACGGCTGTCGGTGCCGATGCCCCGTTGGTCGTTGCGGATGGCACCACCACCTGCGAAATCTACCGGGTTCCCGTTGATGGCGATCCTGAAGGTGGCCCTGCCGGGGTGACCGTGAAACTGCCGGCGGAGTGCACACCCTACGCTGCTGGCGCCTTCGAGCCTGCCCGCAACCTGTCGCTGGTGAACACGAAGGTAGCGTCAACCTACGCATACCCCAGCAAGACAGTGCTCGATCCGCGTTACACGCCAACCGGTGGTCTGTTGAAGCACGCCAGCACGGCCTTCACGCTGTCTGGTATGACGATCGTTCCGCAGGCTCCGTACACCACCGTAGACCCCTCTGGCAAACCTGTCGGTCGTGACCTTCGTGATCCGTCGAAGTTCTTCATTGCTTATGATGACGGCGACAACACGACGGTGGACTTCGGTGAAGCCGAGCCTGTGAACATGTACTACACACAGGCCTCCAACTGGGGGGATGACTATACCGGCACGACTGTCACGACACCCACGGGCACCTACCCGCGCCTGCAACTGCTGAACAACCTCGGGACCTATGCTTCCGAGTCGTCCATCAGCGGCAGCCCGGATGGCAGCTTCCTGTACTCCATCTGGAACCAGTGGCAGTGGACTGATCCGATTAACTATGAAGGCGAAATCAATGAGGATGCCTTCCACCGTCGCGTGCTGTTCCTGATCAACCAATAAGGGTTGATCGCGATCGCGCAAGCGGTTGTGGAAATGACGAAGGAGTGGCCTAGGCCACTCCTTTTTTTGTCCTCAAAACTTCATTGAGAAATCAAGTCGAACGTGGACTTAGGCCGATTTGCCAGCGATCCGGGGCAGACATTATCTAAGAGGAAGAGGGGCTTACCCTCTCCTGAATTACCAAATCGCGTCCATTGCGATCAATGGGCAGACATTCCACATGGGCTGCCTACACTCGGTTTTCCTCGGATGATCCGGCTACGATATTCAGCCTGGTTCCCGGCATGATCGAAGGCCCTGGCAATTAGTTCGTGATCCCCCTCCTCGATGCCAGCAACCGCCAGGTTGAACTGATATGGGGGCAAATAGTCTGCTGCAACTTGAGCACCGCCCAACCAAAACTCTATTCGGTGCACCGATCCGGAATTGTCACTCGCGACAGCATGAAGAAACTGGTCCGCGCTGACCTTTGTGCAGTCGAGCGGCCAAGTCAGTACCACCCGTGGCGGAGTCTTGTCCGGGTGAATGACCGGGGGCACCGAATTACCCAGACGACCGTTTGCTTGTCGAATCCTGTCGATGAGTGCATCGGTCACGCCTGGCTCAAGACTATATAACGTGTTCCGATTATCCCGTGTGGCGTAGGGCGCCGTCTGGTAGAACTCCCAGACCCAAACCGCGCTGAAAGGTATCTTGTGTTCAACAATACGGTCGAGCATCTGAACCGTGAAGGAGTCCACATCGCCATCAAGACGCTTCGCATCGCCAAATTCACCGACGAACAGCGGTTTGCCAATTTTGTCTGCGGCCAACTTCAGAACATCCAGCAATGCCGTGACGGGTTGAACCGGGGCACCAAAGCGGCGATCACCATCGTTGGGATAAAGATGTACGCTGATCAGGTCTATGCCCGCGTGTATGTCCGCCAGATTTTTCTCGAGTTGCGCGCTGGTGTCCGGGGTGAAATCCGCTTGGCCGGTAATCCATTCAGGCCGAGCACGCAGATGCTCCGCCGCAGGTCTGGGTGCGGAGAAGCCTGAAGAAATCGGGCGTGTTGGATCCAGGTTGCGGATCTGGTCAGCAAGGCGTTGAGTGAACGCGATCATCTCGGCCGTTGTGAAGTTGCCCTTCGGTTCGCACTGCGGGGGAGGCAATTCACTTCTGCATCTCGAGACCGTATCGAGATCAGCAGCGAGATTAAGCTCGTTGGTGAGTTCATAGAACAATGTGGTCTTGCGGCCCTTGTAACGCTCGACAAATTCGCGAATATATCGCTCAGCCAGAAGGGCGGAATGTGACTTCGGATTGGTCATCAGATCATGCACCGTCTCACCCGTCATCGCTGGAAACTGAACCGGGTTCCAAATGAAAGTGAACACAGCGCGTATGTCGTATGCGTCCAGATCGTTCATCAATTCATCGACTTGTGCCCAGTAGGCAGACGGGTTTTTCACCCACAGATCAAGATCGCCCGGGCGGCTGTACGCAGATGGGGCAAAGCCGGTTGCCGACACACGAAGATAGGTGACGCCGGCATCGCGTGCATCGGCAATCGCCTTTTTGCCCATGGCCTGTGTAACCCTGCGGTATCGAGCACTCCCGTCGCCTCCGCTGGCGAGGCCCGTGTACTGTTTGACGAGGTCGAATTTGTTCAACCCAATGGATTGAGAGGGCTGCCCGGCTGCCTGGCAGTTGCCACCGAGAATGGCTGCGGAGAAGACGAGCAAGAAGACAATGGCCACACAGCTAACCGCATCAAACCGCCTGGCCATCTGCCCCTCCCGTATCTATCAACGCCCCAGAGAAAGGAAACTTTCAGGATTCGACTTGGATGACGCCCCGGAAATGGGAGACCTTCCCAACTCATGAATCAATCACTGACTGCTCAAAGCATCCATTCGTTTATAGCCAAACGTCTCAAAATCAATACGATATTTGTCATAAACCATACGCTCGGTATTTGGGTCGCGTATCAGAGTCTGCCATGTCGCTTCGCCGGTCGCGACAGTACTGTTCAAGACAGGCACTTCGATTTCTCCAACAGCCTGGAACAAGCCAGGCACCCGTTCGTCAATATGCCTGATGGAGTCTTCGATCGATTCAACCCGCCCAACGTAATCGACGGATATTGCTGGCTTATTCTTGGCGCCCCTAAGCCAAAATACCTGTGGCTTGAGTATCCGGTCCATTCCTTCGGTCTGAAAATAATCGGATTGCACAAAGTCATGAAAACTCGTCAAGCCATCCAACGGTTCCAGGAAATCCAGCCCAGTCTCCTTGCGCATGCGCTGAAGAAATTTGTAGGAGCTATAGGCGCGCGCATAAGGATTGCGAACGAATGCAAACGTGAAATATCTGTTCCACAAGGCATCACCGACAACAGCCCTGATCTCCTGGGCCGTCGAGTGTTTCGACAACCCATAACGATTGCGGAAGAATGGCTGAACTGCCTCACCCATTGCAGTCCCACCAACCTCGATATCGCAATAACTGCTGTAATTGCTCAGGAGCTTGGTGACCGACGTTCCCGCTGACTTTGGAACGTGAATGAAAATGAATTTGAATGTATTGTTAATAATCATCGGGGCTATCAGTCAATAATCGGTCGATACGTTGAATGCAATTCAATCGCAATGACCGCGCATTCATTATGCGATCTGCCCGGACTTTGAAGCACAAAATACAAATACACCAGCCAGCTCGCGCCCGAGTATTCCGTGCCTTGCGGAGCTATTGAATACATAGGCAGCGTCAGAAAAGCCTGCCCCCTTAGCTCGCTCGATGAGATTCCATCCGGGGACCTCAAAGACCAGCGAGCCCCTCTCGGGATTCATCGGGTTACCGTGGTATTCCGGCTCCGTAAGGTATGTCACCGAGCCATCCTCGAGCACTGCTTTTCTGATCCCGTCTTGACGTTCAAAAGCGAATGGGAAGGTCGCGACAAGGTAGCCTTCTGGCCCAAGTACCCGGCAGCATTCAATCAAGGCCTTATCCAGGTCTGGAATATGCTCAAAAACATCGTTGGATAGAACGACGTCGAAAGAAGAATCCACAAACGATAACGCCTGAATATCCTGGTGTGGTATCGGGAACAAGGATCTTATTTCCTCCTCAGATTCCGCATACTCTGACCCGACAAATCTCGGGTAGCGGCCGCGCATATAAAGCGCAAACTCGGTAAGTGCCTCAGGGGCGTAAATCTTCGCCTTACGTGAAATCAGCGCAGCATTCCTGGAACCGGCTTGCCTGAGTTCGACAAGAAGAGCACGGTGCCGTGAAATCAGGCGGCCAGCCCTGATAGTTTCTCGCAGATTTCCCCCGACAATGCGGATCTCTTTCGGCGGGTAAGCATGGCCTGAAAGTGGTTCTATCACACCCACTTTCGTGATGCCTTCAAGGACCGTCTGAATGTACGTTTCATCCCGTAGAAATAAATGGGTTTTAATCCATGCCCGCCAGTCCGACATTGAACGCAAGACTTTTCGTAGCTCCTGTGGCGTCGGGTTGTCTGGCATCTAGATTTGGGCCATGAATCGTGGCGTGATCATTTCAAACTGGCCGGTCCGACAAAATACTATTTAAGCGGATACAGCACCGCGTGGGTAGTTGGTGCGAAGAATTCAATCTGCTCCAGCGCTTCCCGCATTAATTGTCTGCCGGTCTCAAAAGAAAACTGCCTGGCCGAAAAACTGCGAGCCGCTTCCGACATGGCGGACCACCGCAACGGGTCGTTGTATATGTCGACGATGGTGGCCGCCCACTCCTCCGGCGTGTTGGCAATACAAGCTTCACGCCCATCAGTTATGCCCAGCCCCTCAGCAGCAATTTGCGATAGCACGCTTGGCGCTCCGTGCGCCAAGGCGCCCGCAACCTTGCCCTTCAGACCAGCACCAGATTTGAGCGGTGCAATGAAAATGCGGCAGCTGTCATAAACTTCTGCGACATCCTCAACGTATCCCCTGATGATGACGTCCTTAGATTCCAAAGCTTCCATCGCTTCAGGAACATTACTCCCATAAATCAGGAAGCGTACTCCCGGTAATCTTTTCCGAAGCAGCGGCATGACTTCGTCGACGAAAAACTCGACGGCCTCGATGTTTGGGGGATGCCCATACCCGCCAAGAAATGCGACATCTTGGCGCCGTTCAAAGCCGGGAACCTGCTCTGGCAACTCGACCACCCATGGGCACTTGGCGACGAGGGATTCGCCAAAGTTGTGCGAAATAATGACCGCATGCTCTACCTCGTTGTAGGAGAGCACCAGGTCGACCTTGCGCATTACCGCAAGCTCTGTATCGCGTGTGAGCGCTGCTTTTTCGACCTGATTGCGGTCGCGATTGCTGATGCCCATACGCAATTCGCGCAGGAAATGCAGGTCGGCGTTATTGAAGACGATTTTGGCCTGGGGGGCGAAGCTCCGGATAAGGTCGATGTACTTGTCCGCAACGTAAAAGCGGGTGATGTAGATAATGTCGAATTCAGCGCCACGTTGTTCGATGAGCGAACTCACTGATTGCGTGAACGGTGCGTACTGGCATTCGATTCCCATGCGTTGCAACGCTTCAGTGTAGTCGCCGAGATAATCCAGACTCTCGGCTACAAAGGTAAGTTTGAAACCAAGTGATTGCAGGATGCGCATTTCCTGGACGGCCGCATAACTGCCCGCATCCTTGTCCGGCTGTGGCGTGAGGGCATCGATGACCAGCGCACGGTAATTAATATTGCGGTCCTTGATGAGGTCGACCTGTTGCCCGATCCTGCCATTGTTACTGCAAGCGCCGGCCCAGCGCGCCTTGAACTTGGGCTGATTGACGAGCTGAAATCTCTTCATGCCAGACTCGGTACTGGTGCCACTGCTGATGCCTTCGTAGTGCACAACTTCCGCTAAGGGCGTGTAGACCGTTTTGTAGCCCTTTTCTCTTACACGAAAGGCAAGATCAGTATCTTCAAAGTAAGCTGGCGCAAAATCCTCATCGAATCCGCCGAGTTCCTTCCAGAGAGAGGTCGGCAACATGATGCATGCACCCGAAATGTAATCGACCTGGCGCACATAGTTGTAACGTGGATCTTTCGGGTTCCCATCGCGACCGTAGTTCCAGGGCTGGCCATTACTCCAAACAATGCCACCTGCCTCCTGCAGAACCCCATTGGGGTAGACCAACTTGGCGCCGGCCAAGCCAATCCCCTCGAATGTTTCAAATACATTCAGCAGTTCGTCTAACCATCCGGCCGACACCTCGGTGTCGTTATTGAGCATCACGATATAGTCACCACGTGCCAGATCGGCCCCACGATTGCAGGCCTTCACGAAGCCTTGCGCCTTATCGTTGCGCACGCACTCGATGCCTTCGATAATCGACTTGATCCCGGTTGTTTGATCTTTCGAACCGTCATCGACAACGATGACCTCGAAACTTGCTTCATTCGGCGCCAGCAGCAAGGATGCAAGGCAGTTATAGGTCACAGCGAACTTGTTGTGGGCCGGAATGACAATGGAAACCCTCGGGTTAGCCGGCTTATGAAAGGCCAATGGCGGAAAATCTTTTCGCTGTGTCCCGAACCCACGAATCACCTCTTCATGGACGGTTGCTAGCTGCGCAACAGTGGCTGCGACGGTAGCGTCATTCCATACACCGCCCTTACCCGCCTGACGGGCAATCATTTTCAACTGACGCCGCAACGCTTCATATCGCAGTTGACCGGAGGGGACGAGATAGGCCGGCAGATAAGGCCCACAGTTGCGACGCAGAACCTCCTCCGGCGTCGAGATAAAGGGGGCAACTGCGGAAATTTCACCCACGACAAATGGGGGATCCATCACCCGAACGCTGAACAGGTGTGGCAGGCCGTCGAGACTTGGCTGGGGAAGGGGGAGTCGGAAACGATGGTTGCCGCCCCCCTCGAATGGCTGATCGGCAATAGCCGATGCCACGGCTTTGCCGTTGTCTAGCAGCACAACCGGCAGGGATTCATCGGTTTTCTTCAGGTGACGTACCCAACCTGTCAGGACGGTCCCCACCAAGTCGTCAACATTGCCCTCGAGTAAACCGGTTGTCTTGAATATCAACGGGGAGCCGCTGAGCATTTGACCAGTATCAACGATGCGCGCTGATATTTTGTGCTCGCGACCGGAACAAAACCCGATGGGCAGACCCACCCGCAGACCATGCCGACCGTCACCGATTTTTGCTGCAAGCAAATCATCCCGATACTCACCCGCCTCAACTCTGCAGAACGGCTCGCCATCTGCCAATAGCTCAACCAGCACGGGGCTATCAGGCATATCCGGATTCCAGGCCCAGCCCGTTATCTCTAAGTCGACAATCGCATCCAGATTGCCAAGAAATCCAGATTGTGACTTTGGTGCGCCCACACCACTTTCAACAGCCATGGCGTTATCTCTTGCCCCGTTTATTTCCATAAGGGTACTTACTCCCTACAGCATCCATTTGAAAAAATGACTCAGCCAAAAAGAAAGCGATACGGACAGGTTCATCTGGCCATGAAACATCAAATGACCACACTCAATATTCTTGTATCACCATCAATTTTCTTACAGCATCAGGAAGTAAGAGATAACGGTGGCCGCACAATCCCGATTGGCGCCACATCGTCGGGAAACTCTGCCTTACTCTGTCCGCCAGCCTCATTTGTCGCGATGAGATCCCATTGAAATCCTCGCACCGCAGGTGGATTGATTTTAAATATTATTAGGCCATTTTCCTCATATTTTCTCTGGACATAATTGACATCATAAATCGTTGCATTCGTTGGATCTTCCGGATTGATGTACAAGCAATTTTGGAACTCCTGCATCATCGGAAATCCTGTCTTGTCGAAGAGAAACCAGGTGGCACGAAACACGCCCCCTTTATCAAGAACCCTCGCACACTCGGATAAATAATGATCGATATGGCTCTCGACGATATGCGTAAAAACTGAATGCGCATTGACCAGAGTGAATTTTTCCTGGGTTTGGAATGGCACGTCCTCCTTGCTTCCGCTGGGATTAAACCCGGCATTGAAGGCGTCATGATGCGAAAAGCTGAAATTTCCATCCAGAGGTTCAAGATTTGCCTTACACCACTCTATTGATTTGCGGTACAAGTCCACGCCGAAGTAGCGACTTGGCTTATGTTGTTTCTGCAACAGCAATTGGCGAGCATTGCGGCCACATCCACACCCAAAGTCAAAGAAACGTTCATATTTTTCGGGCGCAATCTGGTCCCCAAAAATCAGGCCGCCGTCCGGATTGTCAAAATAAATATCTTCGACCGGCCCCACGGATTTGCGTAGTTCAATAGGCGGAAATGGGATATCCATGTGTTGGTCCTTTTAATATGCGTTCACGATACCCACAAGTTTTCTCTTCAGCCGCAACATTCACTTTCTACAGCAGCTTCAACAGAAGCCGATGCACTGCGCCAGACGAGCAACGGGGCGTCACAAAGCGTGCCGAGTTTCCAATGCAGCCAGGCACTGGCGCCGCTCCCGCATGCGGACAAATATCATCTTCTTGCGGTGTTGACTAACATGGATGCACACCCTGAGACCTGGGGAAACGCGATTCGCATAATGGGAGTGGCTACGCGTCTGAATGATGTCATAAGGCGGTAGAGGATGCTCAAACCGGCCCTGCTCCAGCAAGGCGTCGAATTCCCCGTTGTTCGAACTTGCGGGCGTTGACTCCTGCACGATCTATGCATGATTATGGTACATCCGACTGGCACCCTGTTACCGTCAAATCTCAGTGCAAACGCGGATCGCGTAACAGAGTGAATATAAAAGCAAGGGAAAGGCATCATGCAAGGATCGATCGACAACGTCCACAACGGAAAATGCTACGGTTGGGCCTTCGACGACCAGTCTCAGCCCCCTGTCGCCGTCTCCATCTACATTGACGACAAACGTGCCGCCGAGGGGGTTGCAAACCAGTATCGCGCCGATCTGGAAAGTGCGGGAATCGGTGATGGACATGCCGCCTTTGTCATCGACATCCCAGAGTCATTTCGGGATGGCCATTATCACGCAATGGAAGTCAGAAGTGAGGCTGGCACCGTTATCGCCAGCCGGAATGAGATTCTGGTCGTCCCACGTCTGACACCCACCGAATTTGCCCGGACAGCGCCCTGGGTCGACAGCGATGATGACGCCTTCCAAACCGAACTCAGTCGGCGCTTAGCATGCAGTGAAATTACAGAAGACCTCGCGGAAAAGCTGGCGTTCTTCCGCGAGAATGGCTTTGTCGCAATCGAACAGGCCATCCCGCACAGGTTAATCGACAAGGTGCTCGATGACGTCGAGCGCGCCTGGGACTCTCCCCCCACCATTCTCGTATTGAACAACACCCTCAAGCAGCCAGTATTGATGCAAGATGTCATTCAGAGTCCTGGATTCCGCAGCACTTCATTTCGCTATCTGGACTTCCACAACGTCTCAGACGCTTGTGCCGAAATCATGATGAATCCGCAGGTACTCGATTTCGTCAGAACTTACCTGGATGCAGACATCGCAGCGATGCAAACCCTGCTTTTCGAAAATGGAACGCAGCAACGCAGCCATCAGGACTTCCCCTATGTACATTCTTTAAAGCCAGCATCGCTGGCCGGAGCGTGGGTAGCGCTTGAGGATGTCGACCCCGATGCCGGTCCTCTATTCTATTGGCCCAAGTCGCATCGACTCGTAAAAACGTATGAGTTTGAGGATGGCACCGTTCTGGCCGAAGGCGATGGCGAGCACGTCCGCAGATATGAGGAGTACCTGGAAAATACCTGTCGTGAGCTCGGTCTGGAAAAGGTACAGTTCACACCGAAAAAGGGTGATGTTCTGATCTGGCACTCTGCCCTAGTACACGGTGGAAGCACGCGCAACAACCTTGCCTTGACCCGTAAAAGCATGGTGACGCATTACACCACTAGGGACGCGTATCCGTTCGACCGCCGGCACCCCCAGACGCCGCCGGTAACGGTGCAGCGACACAGTGGGATTTACTATGCATCGCAACGTGACGGGCATCAAGAGGGCCTGTATTCATTCGACTAAGAAAACTGGCGCCGAGAGAAATTGAAAAAGCGCGGCAGTTGCCGCACTTTTTTTAAAAACAGGGCTGTAGAAAACCTTTGACGCGGTGGACAGATGGAACGAATCACCCCGGCCTTTCATGGGAAATCGAGGACTTAAGACGGGTCATATTAATGGTTCGGAGGATTCACTGCAGTTATCAACATTTCACCGCAGCATATGGTGCATGGCGTGACAAAAACCATGAGTCACCATCCCGAATTGACGCGCGGAATCAATCACCCGCTGGGACATGTCTCTCCACCAGACGTCCAGTCGCCATCCGAGTCCCCGCAGTTGGTCAGCGTTTGTCGTTTAGCAAGCTATAGACCTTTTGCCCGACATCAATGGGATTTAGCCTTGCCCTGATCGCTTTTGAAGCGGCTGAACCAAGTCTCTCTCGCATATCGGAATCTGTGAGGCTAACAAGATACGCCGCCGCCTGCTCGACATCGGGATCGCCCCACAAAGTACCGGCCGAATAGGGTCCATGATCCCGGTCTGTAGCAATTACATTCGTATGCACCAGACAGGAGTCGCCCTCCGTCATGAAGTCAATATTGCCTGAATAAGCGGAGGCGACAACCGGCTTACCCATCGCCATCGCTTCTGCCAGAGTAAGCCCAAACCCTTCTGATCGATGCAGCGAGACATAAACATCGAGAGATTTCATCAGGGCAAGGGTGTCTGCTCTTGAAAGAGGATCCGTCATCCAGATCACGTTCAATCCGTCTGCCGCGAGCTTGAGTTGTGAAAATTCAAATGGTGCCATTTCAGTTGAACTCGCCTTGAGCACTAGCAGGGCCTCTCTGTTATGGGGACCAAATGCCTTCCTGAAAGCATTCAACAGGGCCACAGGATTCTTTCGCTCGATAACGCTTTTGCAATCAAAAAAGAACCCAAATATTGTTTTGCTCACAGGAAGTCCAAACCGCGCGCGGTCTGGCAAGACCTTATCAATATCTTCAAAATCAAGAACATGCGGGACAACCCGAACCGGAATTTCCACCACCTTGCGGATCGCGTTCGCAGAATATTCGCTCGGCGTCCAGATCTCAGTCAGCCCATGCGTATCGGCATGCGCCCCAGGTAGAGATTCAGTTTCCCACACCCAGTAACCAATGTTTTTACGTTTCTGCCAGAAAGCGTGAGGCAGGCGCCCCCTTACATGGGGATACTCATCTCCATTGGCAACGATTATGTTCACTCGATTAGCGGGGTCATGTGCTGCCAGCAACTGCCCGGACACAAGGGTGTTGAGGTCAACCCAGTTTCCAAGGTGCGTCGTAGGTAATGAAATCTCCTTGCACGCAAGACCGGAGGCCGCCAGGGTGCGTGACATGGAACGTGCTGACTCGCCCATTCCAGTGGGTGTATGAAAATAGCCCACGAGATTTACACCAGTTCGACCCGCTTGCAACACAGAAAAACATTCCATCAGTTGAGCACGCACGACTGATATTTCGGTTTGGCCATCAGCAGGGTGGATCTGCCGCTCACTGCGGACCAAGCCGAGCGCGATCCGCAACCGGTTTGCCATGCCTTTCCGGTGTGTGCCTTTCTGTACCAAGGCCGCAGCCCCTGCGAGCCAGCCTTTTTCCCTTTGCGCCTTATCGACTAGAACCTCGACGAACGTCCCGGCGTGTTTACCGTCCTCAAAAACCCTATCGAAACGGTCTCTCAACTCGGCGGTGTGGTAGTAATGCTGTTCTGCTTGCGCCGCAACGTCCCGGCCCAAAGGGTCGGTGTAAAGCTGGAAAAGGGAATTGCCTGTGGCATACACCCCAGCATCCGTGAGCATGTCACGCAGATGACGCATATCGAACACCGTGCCGCCTCCGACCAGATTGGCGTGCAGCCATGTGCCATAGCCGAGCACGATCGCGGCCAACTGGTTAGGCGCCCCTTCTGCGAAGCCATCGAACCATGCAACATCCTCGGGTGTGACGATGGTCCTCGGACATGCCTCGGCATAGAGCCAGTAGACATAGCGAACGCGGTCATTGTCAACAAACGGAAACCTGAACTCGCGCTGCAGGCCGACATCCTGCAGATAGAGCATGAGAACCTTCAACAAGCCTTTTCTGTGAGAGAGAAAGGCCTTTCCATCTTCCACGAAAAAGGCATCCTCGACCGTTCCGTATTGTTCGATCCATTGAGCATATTTCTCAGAACCTTCAATGGACGTGAATGCCGCTGGAAAGGCCGCCTGCAGATCAGGACGTCGTCGCCAGCACATCAAGGCATGTTTCACGACATCCACACGGTCAAGCAGGTGCCCATATAAAGCAAACAACTCACCAATGTTTTCTTCGTTGCCGCCGGACGACCGCACCCATCCGCGAATATCGTCAACATGATTGATCGTTTCGAACGACTTGGGATAGGCCGCCTTCACATCCGGGCGGTAGTGCTCAAGAGCAACAAGCAAAGGTGCGATTGCCCGCCCGTCGAACTGGTAGCTCGGGGTCATCAGGAAACGGCAAAACGCATCGGGCTGTGATCCTGGTGAAGGAATATTGAGCCCTTTCTCAATTGCGCGCCGAATGACAAATTGCGTCAGCTTCCCCAGATGAACACCATTCGATATGCCGTTGAAGGCAACAGGGATACGCGAAAATTCCTTGTAACCTCTGGTGAAAAGTTCCTCGGCGTACCGTCGAGCGATGGATGCGAGCGCGGGGTTGCCTGAAAGCTGGTGACGTGTCTGGTGCTTCGACAGCGTGTCGAGGTTATTCGGGTTAAACCCACTGAAGTGAAAAAATGCCAGCGGTTTGCCGTTTACCGTAAAACCTTCATCGACTTGCTGAAGACTGCGTTCATGCAGGTTCCAGTAGGCCACGTTGAGTGCAGGATCCTTGAGAATCTCGACACCATCAAAGTAAGACGGCGCTAGATCCATCCAGCGCTGATCCACGAACAAGGCGTTGGGCAAATCCACGACACACTTGAAGGCGAGGCGCCGGCTCCACCATTCCAAGAGGCTGGCAACGCTTGCATCGTTGCGCACCCCTAGAAAGCCAAGGTTGTGCACCCCGCTATGCATGATGTCGGTTTCAGTTGGGGTTTTGCCATCCTCCGGGGGCGGGGCGAGCATGTGTGGCGTCAGTACAATCGAAGAGCGTGACAGCGCCTCGTAGACCGATGCAAGTGGTGCAGTGATGAACAAATCCGGATCGAGATAAAGCACGCTCTCCAGGTTGTACTCGTCCATCAGGTAACGCAGAAGATAGGGTTTGACCGCCGTGCTCAGCTCCAGGATCGAATACTGATATAGGAAGAGCTCCCCCAGAGGCAGGTTGAGGCTATCGAGTTGCACCAGCTCGAACTGCTCCTTGCGGGGGTCAAATGCGCCATCAAGCCGATCGACAAGCAGAACAAAAAAACGCCCATCAGGATGATGCTTGAGAAATGAAGCACAAAGTGTCCGAGCAAAGGGAATGTAATTTCGCGCGACGATGGTTGCGGCTACAGGCTGCATGATTAGAAATATCTTTCTAAATGGACCAAACAAATCTCGGGTGGCTCAATGCACGCCCACCGTCAAGGGATAGCCGTGATGGAGGGAGCAAACCGGCTGGGTATTTAAGGAAAAATCCGGTGTTTTCAGAGACAGGTTCGGATTGTAGTAGGGGTCGGCAGTCAGCTCCTCGCGCCAAGTGCTCTGCATGTACCGAATTTCACGGTCAAATCGTGCCCTTTTTTCCGGGGTGTCTTCTGCGCCGCGGCTGAGTGATTCGTGATGGCAAAGCTCCGCTTCCGGGCAATATACATTTCGGAAGCCTGCTTTCCGTAGGCGCAAACACAGATCGACGTCATTGAAGGCAACCGGTAGGTTGACTTCATCGAACATCCCAGACTCCATAAACAGGCCTTTCCGTATCACTAGGCACGCACCTGTCACGGCACTGAAATCTTGGGTAAGTCGGGCCCTGCCGAAATGGCCTGGTTCGTGACGATCAAGGTAAAGATGGGCATGATTAGCTAACCCACCGACACCCAAAACAACGCCTGCGTGTTGGACCTTGCCATCCGGGTAAAGCAGACGGGCGCCTACAGCACCTATCTCAGGCCTTAACGCGTAACCGACCATCTCACCCAACCAGCCCTCCGCTATCACTTCAATATCGTTGTTGACGAATCCCAGAATCTCACCCGTTGCCTCGCTTGCCGCAAAGTTGTTGATGGCCGAGTAGTTGAAGGGGGCGTCATAGCGAAACAACCGGATGCGTGGGTCATCCCCCAATTCGGCGAAATAGTCGCGTGTGGCGATTTCCTTGGACTGGTTGTCGATCAGCAGGATTTCCCAGTTCGGGTAACGGGTTCTGGCGCGGACGCTCTCAAGGCATGCGCGAAGAACATCTATGCGATCACGCGTCGGAATAATCAGGCTGACAAGCGGCGACGGCGTAGGAATGGGATAGCGAACATGATATGTACCAGGATAAGGTCCGTCCTCGACCGCGACACCCGATCCAGTCATGTGGCCCCGCAACGCCCTGAGTCCAGCCGCATGTGCGTAATCCTTGTTGCCCAGATTCTGGGCCGTCGAGTCTGCATGGGCACGCCAGTGATACAGCACTCTTGGGATATGCCGAATATTGCCAGGCGAAGTTTGACGCATGCAACGCAGGACCAGATCGTAGTCCTGTGAGCCTTCAAAACCTACCCGGAATCCACCCACTCGCCTGACCAGGCTGGTCCGATAAACCCCCAGATGACTGAACATATTCTGCGAATAGAACAGTTCCGGATTCCAATCCGACTTGAAATAGGGGTCATACCGTCTGCCTGATTGATCGATTTTGTCTTCATCCGAATACATCAGGTCCAGCTCCGGAAAGCGGTTGATCTCCACTGCCACGTGATAAAGCGCGTGGACTGGCATCAAATCATCCTGATCCATCAGGGCAACGAAGTCTCCGGTGGCAAGTTCCAGCGCGGAGTTTGACGCCTGTGAGATATGTCCATTGACGTTTCGATGCGTCACCCTGATGCGAGGGTCATTCCGGCGATATTCTTCCAATGTTTCTCTTGCACCCGGTTGAGTGGATGCATCATCAGCAATGCACAGTTCCCAATGAGGATATAGCTGCGCCAGTACTGAATCGAGCGCCTGACGTAAGTAGTCCACCGATGGGTTGTACACCGGCATCACGATGGAAATCAGCGGCTTGTGGGGTAGTGTTGGAATCTGCTTTGCAATGGCCTGCTTGTCGCCGTCACTCAGCGTGTCGTTGATCCGGATAAAGTCTTCGTAATCGACGCCTGCGTCCAGAGACAGCCGGCGCTCCGCACCCCGAAGGTAGGCATGTTGCAGGTTGAACAGAATAGCGGCCAAAGCAATTTCGCGAGAACCGTGGAGAAGATTTCCCTGGTCGTTCCGATATCTGTCGAATAGCACGCGCGCCAGTCTTCGATAAAAACTCTCCAGCCGGCTTATGCGGTGAATGATCAACGGGCTTTGTGTAAAGCGCCCGGGCGACTGACAGGGTGACCAGAACAGCGCCTTTACACCCCTGGGCAAATAGAAAACCTCCCGGATGCTGCCCCTGCGGTTTGACGGAATAGGAATTGCGTTCGAAGTGCCAGTCCCGTCGCCAAGATCGACATAAAGCTTGGCGACACGGTCACCCGCGTGCCGGGTAAGCGCCGCCTCGAGGTAATACCAGCCCGCTCTGACACTGTCTGACTCCCATTTCAATGAAAATCGGGAATCAGCCCCCATGGCCGCCCATTCACCCCGCGCCGTATCAATGGGCTTGATATTCAACAGTGGCGACAGGGAAATGCAAATCCACTTACGCGGCAGCAACAACAAAAGGCCTTCAAGGAACCTCACCCACCATGGCATGGGTAGAAGCTTCTCCCGGACTTCTTTTTTGAGCTGCCGATTGCGTTTATTCACGATTGCGCGTGATAGTAATCAAGCGCCTCATCAACCCGGTCAAACAGTTGCAATGTCCCGTTGCTTAGAACCGCGGCGCGATCACAATGCTCCTGAATGTATGCCGGATTGTGAGAGACGATGATCATGGCCTTGTCTTTCCTTTTCTCGAACAACTCGGTATGGCATTTCTCATGAAAT
>Ga0105097_10000487_pt1 | contig 18108 bp, 24 predicted proteins | sample PPLLak12cMay2015_FD_87035 | JGI IMG/M metagenome (GOLD analysis project Ga0105097, IMG submission 87035) | Freshwater sediment microbial communities from Prairie Pothole Lake near Jamestown, North Dakota, USA - PPLs Lake P7 Core (1) Depth... | ecosystem: Environmental > Aquatic > Freshwater >...
AAAAAAGACCTCAATTTGAGGTCTTTTTTATTATCCATTTACTTGCATTGTTACTGAAAGTCCTAAAGACATCAGTTTATCTTTCATTTCGGAAATTGTTTCCAAATCACCATATTTAACATCACATTTACCGTTGTTATGAACGATATGAGCACACTGCGTTGCTTGTTCTAATTCTTGTTCACAAATATTCATTAGACAGTTAATAACATGATCAAATGAATTATAATCATCATTATGAAGTGTTAGTAAATAAGGTTTAGATAGGATTTCCTGTACCTTTGATTTTGTTTTTTTCTTAGTAATTGTTGCCATTATTTATTTTTAAATTTTTTAGTTGTTCCCTTCTTTACATCTATTATAGTTACATTACAAGGTTGAGTTGTAGCCCATTGTTCAAATTTTATTAAATGCTCTTCTCTATCATCATACATAACAAATTCATCTGGTTGTAATTCACTAATCATTTTCTCAAATAATCTAGACTTAAACGTATATGTATCACCACCTCTATTTAAATAAATACCATCAAATGATAGGTTATATTTATTTAAAATCTTTTCAACTTCTGGTCTTAATTTCTCAATACGACCAGTTGCTAATATAACATAATTGTCTGAGTCACTTACAGCTTTTAAATATTCATCATAAACCCATTTATTTAAAGGTGTATCGAAAATATCTAAGTCTAAAGTCTCTGGCTTCGACCACCAACCAACATAAGGCCATTTTTGACCTGTTTTTTCTTCCCATATTTTCTTCCCATCTAATGGATTCATAGTATTACACAATGTATCATCGAAGTCAAAGCATATCAATTTCTTATATCCCATATTTTAATTATATTTTTACAAAGATATATATAAAATTTATATATATAATTAAAAATAACAAAAAAGATTATGAAATATGATATAAAAACAATAATCATTTTAGTGTTACTTGGATTCACTATAATCTTAGGATATAAATGGTATTTCGCAGGTGATGAAGTTTCTAAGGAAAAAGTCAAACAACTTGAAATAGAAAATAAGAAATTAGAATCTGATAAGAAAAAGTCAGATATTGAAATAATCAAGTGGAAAGTTAAATTTACAGAGTTAGATATTACCGATAAAAAACTAAAATTAGAAGTCAGTAAATCAATTAAAGATGCCAAAGATGCCTTAATAAAGGCAAATAAATCTAAACTAGATTTGGACAATCTACAAAAAGGACTTAATGAAACAAGAAGAAAGATAGAAGAGTTTGAAAAAAATCCACCAAATAGAACAGGTGATGCACTTTTAGAATCTATAAAAAATAGAACCAAATAATATGAAAAAATTATTAATAATTTTAATGACATTATGTTTTAGTACAATTTTTGCACAAGTAACAAAAGCAAAAATTGAATATCCTAGATATGAGGTTGATTCACTCGGACAAAAAATTGTTACAATGACAATACAACAAGCAATGAAATTAGATAATGATTCAGAACTTTTATCATTGTTCAAAAGACAAGCAGTAGAAATGACAGACTACGAAACACTTTGTATTAAAGTAATATCAGACAAAGATGATGTCATATCGAAGTTAAACATCAGTATAGGAAGATTAGATAATCAATTAACTAAAAAAGATGAAAAGATAGCTATTTTACAAAATGAAATACTTGAATATGTTAAAAACAATAGTATTTTACAAAAACAAGTAAATAATAGACAGGAAAGTATTGATGAAAAAAATACACAATTAAGAAAATTAAAAACCAAGATGGTTATTGGTGGTGGACTTGGTGGTATGGCAGTAGTAAGTCTTTTATTAGTAATTATTGGAGTTGTTAGATAATTACAAAAAATGATAAAAAATGACTTTTTTTACTTAATATATAAATCATATAAAAAATAAATTTAAACATGAAACACGTTAGAACATTTGAAGGTTTTCGTAACAAGAAAAACAGAGAAGATATTATCAAAGAAGCAGTTCTTCAAGTTAATGACATCTATAAAGTGAAAACTATGATTGATATTCCTCAATCTTTAATTAATTCATACATCAAAAAAGTAAAAGATACTACAGGTAAAAACTTACGTACATTCTTTGGTGATGTTGATTTAGCAGAAGAGATTGTTAAATGGGTAACAATGAATTTCCTAGATGTTGATAAAATTCCGGGTGGTGCTTTAATGGGTGGACAAACTCAAGCTCAACCACAAGGTGAAGTTCAACCTCAAGCACAAACTGAAGTTCAACCTCAAGCACAAACTGAAGTTCAACCACAAGTTGAAGCTCAACCAGAAGCTCAACCAACAGAAGGACAAGTTCAGGTTCAAACTGAAGCTCAACCAACAGAAGGCGAATTCGAAGAACCACAAGCTCAAGCGACACAAGGTGAAGAAGAGGAAGAAGAGAAAGAAGAGTTACCACTTTAATTTTTAAATAATATTTTAAAATAAAAAACCCATCAAATTGATGGGTTTTTTAATTATTATAATTATCTAAAAATTCTCTTTCATCAGATGTTAGATTTTCTATACCAACAGAAGTAATTCTTTCTAATATATCATCTATATTATATTTATTCTCATTTTCATTCTTTATTCTATCAATATCAGAAACTTCCTGGTTAGGTCCATACATATTTTTTTGTAAATATTCAACTTTGACATTGAATTTCTTTTCAAAATCTTGTCTAGAAAAAATCAAACCCATCATATTAACTGTATCAAGTATATTATCATTATGATATGTATCAATCGCACTAATAATTTCATCTAATATATCATCATCTAATAATTCAGAAGTATAAATACATTTATCATTCTTAAATATAGCAACATCTTTTTTATCCATCATATACATTATATTCAATAGACCCTCTTCTTCTATACTCGTTTCTATAGAAACGGTGTTATTTATACGACTAATAAAAACAGTTTTATTAGAGTAAATATTTTCTAATAGATTACTGTAAATACCATTTACTTTATTTGTTAGTTTCTCACTTTCTACCTGTTCTAAGTAAATTTTAACAAGATTTGAACATAAAAATCCTAATCCAAACGAACATATAATTATTATACTATAAACCATAAATTGATTTTCTTATTTTTACTATTAAATTATTTATTAAACTTTGGTCTACCCCATCAGGTAAATTTGATTCTTTGAATAATTTATCAACTATAACTATCTCACTCTCAACATAGTCTATTAAAGTTTGTAAGTCTAATTCACCTCTTCTTATAGAAATAAGTTCTTGTGCATTATCTCTTCTTACTAAAATACCTTTACCTTCGGCAATTTCTCTAGCCATATCAACTAACCTACGACAGTGCATCATATTTTTACCATCAATTTGTTGACCATGTGATTTGACATCAACCCATCTTTGTAGATTTCTTTTTTCTAACCATTCTTCATACTCTCTAAAGTCTTTACAATGTTCAGAATACCCATCTTTATTATAAACAATAGTACAAATTGATTTTTCACCTTTTGGAATAGAAGATAATCTTAATTGATTTGATATACCATAATTTACATTACCTTTTTCATCTAAATGACCTGTATTGATAAGGCCTTTATAACCTAGACCAACTTTAATACCAGCTCTTTGATAGTCTGAAATTTCATCTTCTCTAAAAGATAATTTATGCCTTTCACTAAAACAACGGTCAGAATGAATGTCATAAAATAAGGCATAGACATCTCTTGCATTTGGAATATTTACTGCACCTATGAATTTTTCATCAAAAGTTCCGTGTTCATTCCATTTTTTCCATGGTATAGATTTTTCACTAGTAATAACATAACAAAAATCAAGTAAATCCTTACGAGTTACTTTATCCATTTCCCAGTTTTGTTTCTTATTCATACCTTTTGCCTTACCAATCTGAGTTCTTGCATATCCACCAAATGAATTTGCACAAATTTTAGTAATAAATTGTGTACTGCTATCTAAAATAGTATCAAAAATAGGATCTTTGTAAATAACACAATCCTCAGGTGTATTTAACAATTCTAGTACTGTTGGATTATTTTTTCCCAAAAGCTCAAGGAATCGTCTTAATTCGTAAATAACAATATCATTTTTATCATCATTAACTTGCTCAACATATTTATTACCAAGTATATCATCAACGGATTGAATAAATACACCGGCATAATCAGTATCAGAAGTTTCTATATTAGTACCATATGCGTGAGATCCTCGTATAACAAGATACAAAGGTTTTGCACCTGGAGATTTTTGTTCTATTAATTTTATTAATTCTTCTTTCATCATCTATAATTTATACAAAAATAGTAAAAAAGTTTAGATTAATCTATTATTTGAACTTCTTTTTTAATTCACTTAAATCTAAAAGATACATATCCTTAGGTTCAGTTATTTCCAAAATCTTAATTTCTTCTTTCTTTTTAGTAAAGTCTTCTTTTAATTTTTCGAATAATTCTTTAGTTAATGAGTATATAGGCATTCTTAAAAGATAATCGAATGAATCATCTATCTTTTCTAATTTTAATAGTTCAATACCTTCTACAATCTGTACCTTTGAAATATTATTTATTTTCAATTTCTCATCTAAAATAGCCTTAATAAATCTACCTCTATTACTTAATATTTTTAGTTCTCTATTTAACTTTTCTAATTGAAATTCCTTTCTCTTATGATAATATGTTAATCTAAAATTAACAAAATACTCTATAATCTCTTCCGATGATTCAAATATTTTTAATTTACCAAACTCATCAAGTGTTGAAAATATTTCAGTAGATGATTCTTCTAATTTAAGTAATTTTATCATCATAGTATCATCTAACTTATCTAAAATTGCTCTATTAAACTTAATAGTATAGTCTATATTATCTTTACAGTTGTCATCATAAGATACTATTTCTTTATTATCAACCAATTTATCCAATAACTCTTCATACTTTTCATAAGTCATTGATGGTGGTAATTCACTTATCTTTACAGTAGTTGTATTCGTCTTTTGAAATCTACCTCTTATTATCCATCGTTTACTATTATCAGAATCTTGTATATACTCACCGGTAAACTCATTTAGAGATGGTTTTATACTACTAACTTTCTTTCCACTCAATACTTTACCACATTCATCAATAATACTCTTAATATCTCTGTTTAGTACATTAGATGCAAATCCAACTGCAATACCGGATGATCCATTTAATAAAATCGTTGGTATAATTGGTAAAAAATATCTAGGTTCAATCGATTCACCTTCTTCTTCTTTATAATTTAATAAGTCAAAGTCTTTGTATATCAATCTAAAATTATCATTTAATTTAGTACCAATATATCTAGCAGCACCAGGTTGTGGTGCTCTTAATGACCCATATTGACCATCTTCTTCTAAAAGAGGTGCATTATTTTTAAATTTCTGTGCCATTGTAACAATAGCACCCTCAAGTGAAGTATTACCATGATGATAAAATGCATCTGATGCGACTTTACCTGCTAATTGAAATACTTTTAAATTTTTCTCATTACCAGTTTTCCATATTTGATTTGAAATATGTATTACCTTTCTTTGTGTTGGTTTGAATCCATCAATAACCGAAGGTATTGCTCTTCCTTCAATTGAGTACATTGCAAACTCTTTATATTCTTGAGAAAGGAAGTCTGATATAGTTTTTTGTGTTATCATAATTTTATATATAGTAAAAAATAAACTTTGTTTTTATATGGAAGTTTTAAGATTTAAGAATTTCTCAAATATTATTCTAGAAAAAAGTATCGGAAGTGAAGAAATTAGAAAAAAATGGTATTCTGATTTGGATAAGAAGGTATTCTATAAATTAGTCAATATAGATCCTACATCAATTAGAAAAAAAGAATTTTCTAAACCGGGTAGGTATGTTAAGTGGCTTATTATACAATACAAAAAAATGCTCGCTGATAAGGATACTTATTTCTACAATAACAACCAAGAAGGTTTAGATAGAGAGATCGATTCTTATTTTAACAAAGAGTTAAATTTTAAATTATTTATATTTTCAACAGGTTGGTACAAAAGTAAAGTTAAGAAAGAATCATTTTACTTAGGTGGTGAATTGAATAAGACAATAGAAAATGATATTTTAAAATTTCCAACATTAAGAGATTTTGAAAGACATATGTATAAATATCAAGATGAGTATAGAAAACAAACTGAAGATGCTAAGTATGATGTTGTTTTTAGTGATAATAAAATTGATATTTTAATACCAATTAACTTTACCGCATCAGCAGAAACTGCAAAAAATACCGAATGGTGTTCTCAATCATATGGTGGTTATTCTATGTGGAATAAAATAGCATTACTATTTAGAATAATCCCAAAGGATAATAAATATGATAAGTTAAAACTTACTTGGAATAAAGATAATAAAGGTTGGTATTTAGCATGTTCTAAATATCCAGAGATTCGAGGTTCTAAAAATCCATTTGATAAAACTAATGGTATTGAAAATTGGAAAATTTTTAAAAATGAAATGGATCATAAAAATGATTGGGATAAATGGAAAGAAAATTCAATTAAAATTGATGAAACCATGAATTTGTTATCAGAAAAAGCAAAAGAAACTATAAAAGAATATTACAATAAAAATGAAAAATCTAAAGAAGTATAACGACTTTTTAATCTTAGAAAAGTATGATAAAAATATAAAAGCACAACTTATTAAAATGGGTGTAACCGATAAAGAAGAACTTGCCAAACAAGTGAGTTTATCCAAACACGGACACCTAGGAAAATACTTAGAAGAAAAAGGTGAAGTATTTACATTTGGAATGCTTAAAGCAATTTTTAAAGATGCAATTATTGGAAAAAAGAGAACAAATCTTAAAAAGGGTATTATTAGTATGTTACCAACTGTTATTCCACTTTCATTGGCACCATTTTTTCCTATATTAGCAGTCATTGGTACTATATTTGGATCATCTCGTTTGGCACACAAAGCTTTTGATACTATATTTGACTATTTAAATCCACAATCTAAATATACAGATTTTCTTAAAAAAGCAATTGAAACTTATATGAAAATACCGGAAGGTGAGGTTAATCTAAAAGATAGATTTTCAAGAGCATTTGTTGTTTCAGATAGATTGATTGATGCAATCAAACCAGAGGTTATAAACCAATTTACTACTCAACTAAGTGAGAGAATGGAAATGGAAAGTGATGATACTAGAGTACCTGACCATTTTATCGAAAATCAATTAAAAACTTATTTAAATGATAATTTTGATGTTAATCCAGAAATACCATTGAGAGATGATTAAGTTAAATCTTGAATAATATATTTAAACTTTTTATATATTTCTCTTTTTGACATACTATTACCTCTACCACAATAAATAATTAGACATTCCGAATCTGTCCAAAATTCTTTATTATTACTTATAATACTACCATCTTGTGCAAGTTCTGGTATACTAGATAATTCCGAATAATTCATAAGAACAAAACCTGTTGCCGATCTAGGATTTAATCCTCTAAATCTTTTAGGATTAAAGAATTCATTAAACGCTATTTTAATGTCATCATATCCATTTTCTTGTGCAACTTCAAATATATTCAATAAATAACCAGAAGTATCGTGTTTTAATTGATCGTTATCTTCTAGAAAGATAATATACAATTCTTGTAAATTTTTCATCATAGAATCATATGATGTATCTGATACACCTGCTTGTAAAAATACTTCAGAAAAATAGTCATCAAATTGATAATCTATCTCACCTATTTTACAAGATGAACTCCATAAATCTGCATCAGGTGCAACAGAAAATTTAGCACCATTATAAGGAATAATAAAATAGTAATGGTCACCAAATGAAGGGTCAATGGCAATAGTCGTTGATCCAATTAATGATTGTGTTCGTTTAGGAAATCCATTCCAAGAAGGTAAGTTATCCATAAGTAATGTATGATGACTAGAGAATACACCACCTGCACCCTCATCTTTCATAAGTGGATTTCTAAATGATAATTTAGGATTAATATAAGAAAAATCCCCATCATAGGTTCCTTTTATCCTCTGTAAAAGTTTAGGACTACTTAAAAAGTCACTACATCTTTCTTTCACCAACTTATAGAATTCTTCTTCCGATAATTTAGCGGTTCTACTTTCAAATAATTTAAAATATTGTATTTTTTTCATATAATTATATATTAAAAATAAAATATATAATTAATGGAAGATATATTACTAAAAAAACTAGGTATTGAAAAAGTAAAATATGTAAATGAAAAATTTGATGAAGTTTATGATAAATATCAAAATAAATCCAAAGAATTGGGATATCCTGGTAAATTGAAATTTATAAAAGAACATGGTAAAGTTATTATCTATGTGGTTATTTAGATTTTAACTTATCATCAACATAACATATGCAACTCATGCCTAATAAAAAACTGAAAAATGTTATAGATACCACAGATTGTATATTATTAAAATTATTGTAATCTGCCATAAATCCAAGTGTTATTGAAAAAATAACTAATAAAAACCCCAAATATTTAATATATTTCATAGACTATATATAATCTTTTTTATATATAGTTTATGAAGAAATTATATTTATTTTTATTTACCTTAATACATATTACATTAAATGCACAAGACACAATTACTATAAAACACAATAACTATAAAACAACATATAGTAAATCATTAAATTATCCCATTGTTGTTGAATGGTGGGAAACAACCGAAAAGTCATCTTGTAAAGATAAAGTAGTAAGAAGTAATGATTTTAAACCGGATCCTAATTTGAAAAATTATACTGATATTGGAAAGTATTATATACAAATTAACAAATTTCAAAAAATAAAAGGTTTAAAAACATTTGATAGAGGACATATTTGTCCAGCAAGAGTAAATTTATGTTTAGGTAAAATTGTAGAAACAGAGAGTTTTTATTACTCAAATATAACACCACAATATCACGCATTAAATGGTGGTGATTGGAAAATACTAGAAACATTTACTTACGAGACATCAATAAAAAAAGATTCGGTACATATATGGGCAGGATCAATAGGAGTTTCGATTAAATTTTTGAAAATTAGTGTACCTAAACAATGTTGGAAAGTTATACATATCAAAAAGACTAATGAATGGTCTGCATATTTATTTAACAATGATACATCTAAATCTAATGGTATAAAAGATAATAAAGTTAATGTAGAGTTTATAGAAAAATTAACAGGACTAAAATTTAAATAAAAAAAGACCCGATTTGGGTCTTTTTTTATTAATTAAATTCTGTTTCTAGAACTTTAATTACTTCTCTTATTGTTTCTTCTTCAAGATCTGTCTGTTTTAACAAATAGTTAAAGTCCGATTTTAATACACTTTGTGCAGTATCTAATCCAATTCCTTTAAGAATATCAATTATCCAACCATCTATTTCATCAGAAAAATCATCAATCGAAACATCTTCAACATCATGATTATCTGCATAAACATTTATTTTAAACCCAGTTAATTTACTAGCAAGTCTAATATTCATACCACCCTTACCAATAGCCAATGCAATTTGGTCAGAGTTCACATATACATTTGCAACTTTTCTTTCTTCATTAACCTCAATACTACTTACCTTAGATTGATTTAAAGCTCTTTGGATATATAATGCTTTATTAGTTGTGTAGTTGATAACATCAATGTTTTCATTTTTAAGTTCTCTTAAAACACCATTAATTCTACTACCTCTCACACCAACACAAGTTCCTACTGGATCAATTCTATCATCATACGATTCAACCGCAACTTTTGCCTTAACACCAGGTTCTCTAACAACTCCTTTAACCGTTATTAATCCATCAAGTACTTCCGGAATCTCTATTTCAAATAATTTTTCTAAAAATAAATTAGATGTTCTCGATAAGGTAATAGAAATATTATTATTTCTCATTTCAACACCTGATATTACCGCTCGAACAGATTCACCTTTTCTAAAAAAATCAGAATGTAATTGTTCGGTTTTAGGAAGTAATAATTCAGTACCATCTTCATCTAAAATAACTACTTCTTTTCTTAAAATTTGATAAACTTCACCTGTAATAATCTCACCAATTCTTTCAATATATCTACCATGTAAATCTTCTTTACCAATGTCTAAAATTTTAGATTTAAGTACTTGACGAATTGATGATATAGAACGTCTACCAAAATCAACTATTTTAATTTCGTCCGTGAAATCTTCACCAACCTCAAAATCAGATTCTATTTTATTAACATCACTTATTTTTATATGAATATTCTCGTTATATTCAAGATAATTATCTTCAACAACTGTTCTATTTCTCCATATTTCCAAATCTCCTTTATTTGGATTAACAATAATATCAAAATTATCAGAACTACCATACTTTTTAGTAATAATGGTTCCAAATACTTCCTGCATTACCTTAATCATTTTTTCTTTATCAATATTCTTAATGTCTTTTAACTCAGTAAAAGAATCAATTAAATTTATATTATCCATAATATATTATTTTGTTTTACTTTTTATATAGAAATTCCAAAAAGTTTATAATAAAAAAGGTGTATCACTACACCTTTTTTACTATCTTACTTTTATCTCTATTCTTTTTCCATTCTTCATATAACCATTTAATTATTGGAATAAATATTACCACAAATAACCATTGCCAATTTTCACTAAACCAAGTTATTATATTAAACTTTATATTTGATTTTATATTTACCTTTTTATCAAAAACAACTATATCTTTATAATAACTTTCACCGTTTTCCTTTATTCGTATCTTTACACTTAATTTTAGTAGATTATCACCACCTTTAATAGGAATTATATTCCAAGACCATTCAGTATATCCTTTCAGTGTAATATTTTGATACTCAGTTGATAATTTATCAACTTTAAAAGTACTTTCACTAACTGATAAATTTGCAGACATAATAGGTGAGACATTTATTGACTCAACACTAATATTTGAATTTTCATCGGCAATTGGTATATTTCTATCACCGACAACCAACATAGTTTTATTTTTTTCCTTAGTTATTCTAATTTTAATCAAATAACTATTACCAACCGTCATAATTTTAGGAACACTATATGCAATCAAACCCTCTGAATACTGTGAATCTTGTATAACCAATTCTTTTTCCCCAGATTTAATATTTTTTCTAGTCGTTTTTTTATGATTGACTGATAAGTTAGGTGTTGGATCATGTACTCTATCATTTTCTTTTGAGGATACATCACCTACTACAACTATTGAATCAAGTAAACTTTCCTGTATTCCTGGACATCCTAAGTTATCTTTAGTACCTTTTACATCAGGACATCTATCACTTATATCAGGAATACCATCTTCATCAAAATCTAAATTTGCTTCTAATTTTTTAACATCATCAACTTTTTCATTCTTTGATATACTTGAAGTTTTACAAGAAATTATTAAAAATAAAAAAAGAAATAATATATATTTTATCTGTTTCATAAAATATATATTATTTCTTTACCTTCTTATTCTAAAATAGTATCAATTTTATAATCTCTATAAGACTCAATATCAACATCGGTCTCAACCATTTCATAAAAATCTATATCAACCATTTTTGAATATTTATCACACTCTTCATCATTAGCCAATGGATGTAACATATATTCAGTTTCCTCATAACTATATCTTTTCTTAATATCACCATATTTTAAAACTAATGATTTATTAAAATCTAGATATTCATCATGTGATACATTTAAAGAATCCTCTAATTCATATGTGTATTGGTTAATAGCAACTTGTTTATATTCTGATATATTCAATTCTCTAACCTTTTTAACGGCATCTAGTTTAGAAAAACAGATTAATGAAGGATTTCCTCCTCCACCATCATTTTCACTATAGATATTATCATCATATTCAAATCCTTTTTTTAAAATAACGTAAGCTTTTTTCATTTTATTTATTTTTTAATATTAATTCTAATTTTTTATCTCTAATATACTCAGTTTCTAAATTCTTTAATGATGAAACTGAATCATTTTTAACATCTTTAATATACGAATTATTTAGAAAATTTTCTTCATAGTTTGTAGTGTCAAAAATAAAATTATCATCTTTTTCTCTATACATTTCATAAATGTAATCAAAATTATCTAATTTATAAAAATCATTTATATTCTCACCTATCAAAATAAGAGGTAAGTCTGTTATTTCTCTGACCATTTTTAATACAATTCCAAAATTTTTATCAACCTCTATTATTATAATGTTAACTCTAAATAGATTATTTTCTAAAATTTTAGGTATTTCATCATAACGACAATAATCAACAACATTACAATTTACATTTATTACACTTGTTCTATCTAGGTAAAGACAATTAAGACCTATTAGGTCATAATTGCCTATCATTCTACTAACAATATACATACCTGTATTTGTTGAAATAAAAAGATTATTCTTACCTATATCTAACATATTAATATTTTTTTTTTATCTCTGTATATCCTGTATATATAAAAAGTAAACAAAAGATTGCCAAAATAAAATTATTACTGAAAAGTGAATAAGCCAAAAGTAATAAACTAGTAACTACTGATATATAACCATTTATTTTTCTACCAATTGAAGGTTTTGCAAAACTTTGACAAATTGCCTTTGATATTCTACCACCATCCATTGGAAATATAGGTAACATATTAAATATAAACAAAATCATATTTATATTACAAAATACTGAAAGAAAACTATTTAATGTATAATTTTCAAAACCACTATTTAATAAAAAATAACCTAAACCATATAACAATAGGTTGGAAATTGGACCAACTACTGTAATTAATATCGTGTCTTTATAACTTGAATAGGTAGTGTCAATTACTGCAGCACCATTAAATAAATCCAAGTAAACATAATCAACGGGGTGATTTAGTTTCTTTGCCATGTAAGCATGTGACAACTCATGTATTAATACTGCAATAAAAAGTGTGACAAAAGTATTGACACCTAATAGTAATAAAATAAAGAACCAATATTTTAAATAAACTGGTGTTCCTTTGAAGTCAAATAATTTAAAAGAGTTTTTCATAGATATATTTTTATAAGTGCAAATATATGGATAAAGAAATGATATAAAAAATTAATTTTCATAAACTTATTTTAGTTTTACTAATATACAATACATAAACTTAAAATAAATAAATATGGATTTTGGAAAAGATTTTAGAAAATATGCACTAAGTGAAGGTATTTCTTCAATGAATATGCAATATTTTGAAAACAGTATGACACCATACATTCTTGAAGAAAGAGAAATGAGAGTAACTCAAATGGATATCTTTAGTAGATTAATGCGAGACCGTATCTTATGGGTTGCTGGACAAGTTAATACTAATATGTCAACTGTAGTACAAGCACAATTAATGTATCTAGATTCTGTTGAAACTAAAGATATTAAAATGCATGTTGACAGTCCAGGTGGTTCAGTACTTGCTGGATTGGGAATGGTTGATGTTATGAGATATATCAATTCAGATGTTGAAACTATTAATACTGGTATGGCAGCATCAATGGGTTCTATTCTATTATCATCTGGTACAAAAGGAAAACGTTCTTCATTAAACTTTTCTAAAGTAATGATACACCAAGTTTCATCTGGTGCACAAGGACACGTTGAAGATAATCGTATCTCTCAAATGGAATCAGAAAAATATAACTATATCTTATTCAAGATGCTCGCAGAGAATAGTGGTAGACCTTTTGATGAAGTTCTTGAAAGTGCTAGAAGAGATAATTGGTTAAATTCACAAGAAGCATTAGATTTTGGATTGATTGATGAAATTATTATAACAGAAAAAGCAACACCAATTACAACATTACTTGATGGTTTTGATGACTACTATAATAAAGAAGTTCTAAGAAGAAAATAAAATAAAAAACCCACTTAATTTAAGTGGGTTTTTTATTTATTGACATTCAGGACAACTAACTTCTTCATCACCATCACATACCGTACAATCTATTCTTCCAGAACCTTCACATTTTCTACATTCCTCTGTACAATCTCCATTACATTCAGGACACTCTACCTTATTCTTACCATGACACATTTCACACTCTGGATCATTACCATCACATGAAGGACAATCACATTTTCCCTCACCATCACAAAATTCACAAACTTGTGTTCCCTCACCATCACACTCATAACATTCTTCTGTTCCAGAACCTTCACACTCAGGACATCCTAATAAACCAGTGCCATCACAAACTTGACATCCACGACCACCATCAGTATCTTCTAAATTATGGTCATACCTTTCACTACTATCATTTGTTATAATACCTGTTCTACTATTATAATATTTAAGTGTATCCATATAAGGATAATAATCATAATCAAAGCCTCTTTTTAACTGAACAACAATATTATTATCTTCACTATTGGTAATAATCTTACCATCAAATACGAATGGAGTGTATTCATTAAAATCTTGCTCTTTTTTATAATAAAATCCATTTTTATTAGCAAATTCCTTAAATAACTCTACATCCGCAGAATTATTAGTATAAATTCTATCCATTATTTTTCTACCTCTAATATCAGTCCACAAAATGGCTCTACCAGATATTAAATCTTGGTCAACTGAATAAATTTCACCAGTATCTTCATCTACTAATTCTTTTGGTCCCGCTTTTAAGATAACCATTGATACAACTTCTGGATTTTCGATATAAATATCAAAGAAGTTTTGACATTTTTGGTATCTCATACAAGATCCACCTAGTGAACCATTAGAAGGAGATTCGTAATTAACTAAATAATACCATTTTTTAATAACATCACCACTAACAATCTCAAATCTACTAAATACATTCTTTCTCAATTGCATTTGTGACTTATATTTATCAACAAAATCCTCAACATCTTTAGGAGTAAATTTAACACCTGCAGTAGTTAATATTTTAGTTACAAATTTACCTACTTTAAAATCAGTTGATTTATAATCTTCTAATTTTTCAACCAACCAACTCTTTTTAAGAAAAATATTTCCACCACTCCATCTAAAATGTACTATTTTATCAACACCACTAATATCGAATGATGGTTGTATTTTTCTTAGTTCTTCAAGTGTTAATTCATGTACTATCTCACCCTCACAACCAGCAGGAGGTGTACGAATATCACCTATTGGATAAGTATCATTCGTTTTTGCATCATAAGATAAACTTTCATAAGAACCTCTACTAATAACCTTATATTTAAGATTCTTTATCTTATCATCAGGAATAAAAGTGATATAATCGTTCTTTTCAGTATTAATATCAATATAATTTGTATTAATATCAATATCTTTATTAACTAATTTTTTTAACTCATCACTAATTGGTGATTTTATTTTATCCAAAATTGTTTTGAAGTTAGGTAAATATTGTATATTTGCTTCAAGTAGTAATGTTAAATTACTTTCATTTATAAACTCTAAATAACTATTAATTATATTCTTCATATAATATATATTAAAAAAAACTTATGGAAAACTCAAAATATAAAGGACATTTAATTGAAATATCACCAGAATGGGAAGAAGTTAATTTGTTTCTAATAACTGAAAGTACTTCAGATTTTAGAAAAAATGTAAAATCATCACCTTTGTTTTTATTTATATATGAGAATGATATTTATATTGGGATTTGTGATTATGAATTCCATTTCTTAGAAAATTTTGAGGATTTTACTTTAGATAATCAAATTATTTTTAATTCATTCTTTCCAGGTAAAATGGAATTTGATTATTTAAAAGGAATGAATCCAACTTTCTATAAGTTAGATTATCAAGAAACACTAAAAGGTGATTTAGATGAATTTAGTGAGTATGAATTAGATTTATTGAAAGAATGGAATAGAGAATTAAGTGTTATTAAATTACTTTCCTAAAATAAGGACAATCTTAGTATCTCTAATAATAAAAATACTCTCATTATACATTTTCTCTATATAATACATAGGATCCATATCATAAAATTGCATATCTTGTATTTGTTCTCTTGTTATTCCAACAGGAATACCTTTATAAATTAGTTCATTATCTTTAAATTCTATATCCATAAAATTTATATAAAATAGTTTAAATAAGTTATTATATTTTAAATAATTAGTTGTATATTTGTACTCTAATTAAAAACAATAGAAATTATGAAAATATTAGACTTGACTGACCAGGAAAAAGTAGGAGATTTAAATCTTAAATATAAGATTTCAAGATTCCCTGATGGCCAACAATCAATCAATCTTGAGTTTACTCATTTTAATGATGAAGTAACAATTAACTCAAGACTTAATGACTTCAAAGACTTAGAAGTTATTTTATGTGCAACTGCCGCTCTTAGAAATTTAGGAGTAAAAACTATTCACCTTTATGTACCTTACTTCTTAGGGGCTCGTTCTGATAGACAATTTACCGAAGGTGGTATCAACTATCTTAAAGATGTTATCTGTCCTATTATCAACTCACAAGACTTTGAAAGTGTAACTATTTTAGATGCACACTCTGATGTACTTGAAGCCTGTATCAAAAATTATAAAAAAGTAGATAATATCAAATTGGTTAAGTTCGCTTTAACTGATATTGATAATACAAACTCAGCAAAAGAAAAATTATACTTAGTATCACCTGATGCAGGAGCACTTAAAAAAGTATATCATGTAGCAGAACACTTTGGTATCGATCAAATAGTAATTGCAAATAAACATAGAGATATTAAAACTGGTAAAATCACTCATACTGAAGTACCTGGACTTAATCAAGAACCTGGTAGAAGAAACTTTGTAATTGTTGATGATATTTGTGATGGTGGTAGAACTTTCTTAGAAATTGCAAAAACAATCAGAAAAGAAAGAGAAGATTCTGTCTTTAATGACAAAATCTATTTAGTAGTTACTCATGGAATTTTCTCTGCAGGATTCAATGAATTAAAAAACTGGATTGATGGTATTTATTGTACCAACTCAGTAAAAGATGTAGATAATGAATTAGTAAAACAACTTAATATATTTTAATATGGACTTTTTAGAAATTTATTGGACCGATGTTTATAAAACAGGTCACAAACCAATGTTACCAACAGGAAGTACTCTAATGTACTCAAATAATACACCAAGAAGTGGAAAATATAGTAATTCTCCTAATAATGGTGAGATTGTAGTATTTGGTCAACAAATGTTGGTTAGAAAAATGAAAAAAGATTGGGATAATAACTTTTTCAATAGACCTGTTGAAGATATTATTTTATTTGGTGAAGATATGACTACTATGTTAGGACTATCAACTCCTTATGATATTTCACATATCGTTGCTTTACATAAACTAGGATACCTTCCTGTTAGAATTAAAGCAATGGAAGAAGGTTCTGTAGTTCCTTATAAAATTCCTTCATTTACAATTGTTAATACACAACCACTTGATGGTACAATTGTTGACTGGTTAGTTAATTATTTAGAAACTATTTTATCTGCAGAATCTTGGCAAGCTCCAACATCAGCAACTTTTGTTCGTTCTTTAAGAAAATTGGGTAAAGAGTTTATTATGAAAACTAATCCTGAAGCGATTGGTTTCTTAGATTACCAATTTCATGATTTCTCAATGAGAGGAATGGGTGGTAAATCTGCAATTGTAAATTCTGGATTAGGATTTGCAACAGGATCTAGAGGATCTGATACACTACCTGTAATTCCAGCAGCAAGAATGTATTATGATGAAATTGAACCTTGTATCAACTCTGTAATTGCATCTGAACATGCTATTATGTGTTCATTAACTGGTTTCTTTATGCAAAATTCAAATGGAGATTGGGATAAAGTAGCAGATTTTGAATATGAAATGTTTGTTTACTTATTGAAAAAATTCCCAAGTGGTATTCTTTCTTTAGTAATGGATACATTCGATTTGTGGAGAGCAATCACTGAATATTGTGTTAAAGCAAAAGACTTAATTATGTCTCGTGATGGTAAATTAGTAATTAGACCTGACTCTGGGGATCCTGTTGATATTCTTTGTGGAAATGATAAATTCTCTAAAGAAGAATATGATAACGCAATTGATAAACACAAACACTTTGCAGAAAC
>Ga0105097_10000488_pt1 | contig 18084 bp, 17 predicted proteins | sample PPLLak12cMay2015_FD_87035 | JGI IMG/M metagenome (GOLD analysis project Ga0105097, IMG submission 87035) | Freshwater sediment microbial communities from Prairie Pothole Lake near Jamestown, North Dakota, USA - PPLs Lake P7 Core (1) Depth... | ecosystem: Environmental > Aquatic > Freshwater >...
AATTGCAGTAATTTTTTCAGCAGGATGCAGTCAAGAACCTACCCTTACAGGCGAAGTGACGTTAAAACAGATTAAAAAGGTGGCGAAGGCAAGAGAATGGAACGTAATAGGCGAGGAATATTACGGCAAGAAAGTGCCGGACTTTAACGTGACGGATTTAGACGGCAAGGAATATAAATTGAGCAGCTATCTTGGAAGGAATGTGCTGGTTAATATATGGGCGGAGTGGTGCCCGCCGTGCAGACAAGAGGTGCCGCAGTTTGTAGAGCTTCGAAAATCAGTCGGGGAAAATGAGCTTATGTTATTATCAGTTGCAAAACCCAGAGATATGCAAAAACTCAGGGAATTTATGAAAGATAATCAAATAAATTACCCCGTGATTGTGCTTGAAGGCAAAGAGCTGCCTGAACCGTTCGAAATCAATCAATTCATACCCTGCAGCTATTTTGTGGATGCGGAAGGAAAGCTGAAGGCGGCGATAGAGGGGGAATTGACGGCTGAGGAAGTAAAGGCGATATTCGCAGCAAAGTTGAATTAGACAGTAAATTTTTTAAAAAAACGTCTAAAAAATCGCTGGACAAGGGCTTTTCGATAGGTTATATTATTGGTTTGTAAGTTTTCGTTAATTTATGAAAAGGTAACAGATTATGGCACATAAAAAGGGACAAGGTTCGACAAGGAACGGCAGAGACAGCAACCCGAAATACCGGGGTATTAAGCTGAGCGGCGGACAATCCGCAAAGGCAGGCTCGATAATCATCAGGCAGTGCGGGACGAAGTTTTATCCCGGAGTGAATGTCAGTATGGGCAGAGACTTTACGCTTTTTGCTGTCGCTAACGGCACAGTTAAATTTCAGGGAAGAAAAGTGCACGTTGTCTAACCAGACAAATTTCAAGCAAATGGACAAAAGGATGGTAAAATCTTGCCATCCTTTTTTTATATAACCGTATATTAAGTGATATGATTTAATCTTTGCGCATTATGAAAAAATGTTAATAGACAGGGCGAAAATTGAGATTAAGGCGGGAGACGGCGGTAACGGAGCCTTGAGCTTCCGGCGGGAGAAGTTCGTTCCCAAAGGCGGGCCGGATGGCGGCGATGGAGGCAAAGGAGGAGATGTATATTTTGTGACTGATGAGAACATCGATACTTTGATTGACTTTATTGGCAAGCACCACTGGAAGGCACACAATGGAGGAAACGGTGAGAACTCTAACAAAACAGGAGCCGATGGCGCCGACCTGATTATAAAGGTGCCGCCGGGAACACTCGTTTATGATGAGGAGCTTAATTTGCTGTTGAAGGACCTCAATGAGCCGGGGATGAAGGTTCTTATCTGCAGAGGCGGCAAAGGAGGCAGAGGAAACAAATCATTTGCTACAAGCACCAATCAGGCTCCCCGGACAACAACCCCGGGGCAAAAGGGTCAGATTAGAAATGTACGACTTGAACTGAAGTTGATAGCGGATGTCGGGATTGTGGGCATGCCGAATGCAGGTAAAAGTACACTGATATCGCGATGCTCTGCAGCGAGGCCTAAGATTGCAGATTATCCCTTTACGACGCTTGAGCCGGTTTTAGGGATTGTGGAATTGAGCGATGAGAGGCGGTTTGTTATGGCAGACATCCCCGGATTGATCGAGGGAGCGCATAAAGGGACGGGTTTGGGATTTGAATTTTTGCGGCACATAGAGAGGACAAAGATAATTGCACATATAATTGACATAATGCCCTCGGACGGCTCGCAGCCGGCAGAGAATTATAAAAAAATCAGAAGCGAACTAAAACTTTACAGCACTGAACTTGCAAAAAAGAAAGAGGTCATTATCGCAAACAAAATCGACCTCGACCCCCAGGGAACGATAGTCAAACAATTGAGAAAAAAACTGCGAAAAAATATTTATCCAATCTCAGCTGTCACGGGCGAAGGAATAAAGGATCTGACTGAAGAACTGTGGAAAAAGGTTAAGAAGCAGAAAGCGTAACGCGAAAAAAATTAAAAAATAAAAGATACATATTAAAAATTTTCAGAATTTGCGTAAAATATGTAACATTTGTACCGTGAACGGTTATCAGGAAAAAATATGAATCTTGTGGCGATAGATATAGGAAATACGAACATATCGGTCGGGCTTTTTTTAAAAGGAGCCGAGCAGTCTATAAAAACGGCTGGAGGAGCTGAAACAGATAAGGTGGCTGCGAACATCAGGGAGGCATGGGAAAAGATACCTGTTTCGAAACACTCGAAGGAAGGAAAGCAGGACGGGGTCGTTATAGCGAGCTCCGTAAAACCTGTGTGGACGGAAATGGTCCGCAAGATTGTCGAGGAAGAGCTACAAACGAAGCTTTTGATTATCGGTGAGAACATACCATTCCCGATTGATATGGCGATTGAAAACAGCATCAAGGTAGGAACGGACAGGATTGTGGCTGCTGCGGCGGCATATTCGGTTGTTGGTGATGCGGTCGTGGTTTTGCAGGTTGGGACTGCTGTAACAATTGACCTTGTCGATGAGAATGGAGTTTTCAAAGGCGGTGTGATTGCTCCGGGTTTCGAGGCAAGCTCTCAGGCACTGAAGGATTCGACGGCACAGCTGCCGAAGATTCAAATTCACAAGCCCGCTGAGGTTTACGGCAAGAACACTATGGAAGCAATAAATGCAGGACTGTATTACTCCGCAATAGCAACTCTGCAGGAAATGATACGGCGTTACGCAGAGATACTTGGCAGGTGGCCGCAGACAGTTCTGACAGGCTCAGGAGCGGCACTTATTAAGGACGACTGCGAATTTATCGATTCTTATGTCCCAAACCTGGTGGTGAAAGGAATCGCATTTGCCTACAGAAAATATTTAGACGAGAAAAGCAAAGAATAAATGCCGCGGTTTTTGCAGCAAATTTATAATGCCTGGTTCTGTATCTGAAATTCTAAACATAATATAAATCCAAAAGTCAAATGCATAAAAAATTAAAACCGAAGATACAAGAAAGCAAAACCTTTGCAGCAGTAATGACAGGCAAGGGGACGGGGGCCATAGCGACAATTCAGATTTTTGGAAACAGTGCAAAGGAGATTTTAGAAAAAACATTTGAGCCCGCAGCAGATGGGAAGGCAAGGCTCGAAAAAGGAAAGATTTTACTTGGCAATATTAAAAGAGCAGACCAGATAATAGATGAGGTTACAATCGGCTGCGAAGAGGAGGATTGTTTTGCAATCAACTGCCACGGCAATCCCCTTATAGCAGCAGACATAATGAACCTGCTCAAGAAATTGGGGGCAAGGCTGATAAAGCCCGACGATATTCTGAAAATAATTTATAAATCACAAGGATTAAGCACAATTGAAATTGAGTCGAAACTTGCAATGACAAATGCCAAAACACTTACCGGCTCAAAGATAATTTCAAATCAGATAAAAGGCGGGCTGAAGAAGAAAGCTTCCGGATGGTTGAAAAATAAGAACAATCTGACGATTGTAAAGATCAGGAAAGAAACAGAACAGATATTAGAGAATACTAAAAGGGCAAGGCCGATTATTTTCGGGGCAAAGATTGTCCTTGCTGGGCCTGCGAACAGCGGCAAAAGCACGCTCTTGAATTTTCTGGCAGGAAAACAGAAGGCAATTGTAACAGATATTGCAGGGACAACGCTGGATTATGTCAGGGCAGAATGCAAAATTGGAACACTACACGCCCAGATTATCGACACAGCCGGCATTAGAACATTGAATTCTGAGAACAAACCGATTGAAAAAGAGGCACAGAGAGGGAGCGTTAAGATAATCAGCGATGCAGATATGGTACTTCTGATTATCGATAACAGCAAAAAAGAGTTTCAACTCGACAAGCAAGTTATGAAAAAAATACTTTCCAAACTTGTTATCGCAGTGCTGAATAAATCAGACTTGGCAGAGCAATTCAATTCGAAAAACCTGCTGAAGGATTTTGACGGCGTTGTAAAGATTAGTGCAAAGACAGGCTATGGAATAGACACGCTTATTGAAAAAATAAATGAAAAATTCGAGGTCAACCAACTTGATATTCATGCAGCTGTTTGCGTAAGTAAAAGGCAGAAGAGGCTTATAAGGCAGCTGAAATATACAAATAGCAAAAAGATGGCCTTCGATATCATATCGGAGTTGTTAAACGGGCGGGTTTGAGTATAATTTGCATCTATGTCGATGGAAAAAGACAATCTGACGCCGGCGATGAGGCAGTATGCGGCATTCAAGAAAAAGTATCCGGAGGCGATACTTTTTTTCCGGATGGGCGATTTTTATGAAACATTCTACGAGGATGCAAAGACCTGTTCGAAAGTTTTAGGACTCGCACTTACAAGCAGAAACAAGGGTGAAAATCCTGTTCCATTGGCTGGAGTCCCCTACCACTCGGTGGATGGATACCTAAAAAAGATGCTGCAGGCAGGCTACAAGGTTGCGATATGCGAGCAGGTCGAGGACCCAAAGCAGGCAAAAGGGATTGTTAAGCGCGATGTGGTGCGAATTGTAACAGCAGGAACACTTACGGATGACGACCTGCTGAACGCAAAAGAAGCCAATTACCTCTGTGCCGTCAATCTTGGGGCGAAGGGGCAAGCTGCGATAAGCTGGGTGGATATTTCTACTGGGCACTTTTTCATCGAGAAGGTCGAAGAAAACAAACTGCTTGACGAGATGTCGAGATTGTCACCGGCAGAATGCCTTCTGGCAGATAGAAGAGGTGAATTGTTCGATGCGGAGACCAGAAAGCTCATTAAAGATATCGAGCAGGTTACCGGCGCGATAATCACTCAAAGGCCGGGGTGGTATTTCGATAGCTACCAGGCAAAACAAAGGCTATTGAAGCATTTCGGGACAAGCACGCTCGAAGGTTTCGGAATAGTTGATAGCGATTCAGGAATCGGGCCTGCGGGAGCAATAATCGAATACCTCAATGAGACACAGAAGACAACACTGGGGCATATAAGGTCTATTAAAAAAATTGAGAGGCGTAATTTCCTGCAGATTGATGCAGCGAGCCTAAGAAGCCTCGAAGTGCTGCGAATGATGCGAACGGAGGGACAAAGAGGCTCACTCCTTGAAACAATCGATAACACTATCACGGCGATAGGGGCGAGGATGATGCACGGATGGATTTGTATGCCGCTCTGTGAATTGAAGGCGATAGAAGAAAGACAGGATACGGTTGAGGAATTAATAAAGAATAGCGATAAGTTATCTGAAATACGAAAACTCTTATCGAATATATCAGACATTGAAAGAATTGCATCACGGGTAAGCACACTTCGCGCAAATCCAAGGGACCTGCTGTCGCTCAAGGAAACGCTTCGCAAAATTCCTTCATTACGGGAAATTTTAAAAGGTTTTAAAGCAGGATTAGCGGCGAAGCTCGCGGATAAGTGCGATAGCATGGACGAATTAGCGAACCTTTTGGATACAGCGATTGAGCCGGATTGCCCGCCTCACCTTAGGGATGGCGGAGTTATCAGGGATGGTTTCAGCGAAGAGCTTGACGAATTGCGTTCCATTTCGAGGGATGGACAAAGCTGGCTAGCACAATACCAGAAGCAGCAGGTCGAGAGGACAGGAATCGGAAATTTAAGGATCGGATATAATCAGGTATTTGGATACTACATCGAGGTGGGACATTCAGCATCTGATAAGGTGCCTGCTGACTATGTGCGAAAGCAAACGATAAAGAATGCTGAAAGGTATATAACCGATGAGCTGAAGACATACGAGACAAAGGCACTCGGAGCGCAGGAAAAGTCGCTTGAGCTGGAGCAGAAACTTTTCGAGCAGATTCGCTCGCAAACGGCTGTTTACATAAGCAGAATACAGAACCTTTCAGAAACGATTGCACAATGTGATTGTCTTTGCAGCTTTGCATATCTTGCGAAGAAAAGAAATTATATCAGGCCTAAGATAACAGAAGGCAAAGAACTTGTAATCAGCGAAGGAAAGCATCCGGTTCTGGCGGAGATGCTCGGGCAGGAATTTACGCCAAACGATATCGAACTCGGCGGCAGCGCTGGAGACCTTATGATTATAACAGGCCCCAATATGAGCGGCAAAAGCACGTACATCAGACAGACTGCTCTATTGGTGCTGATGGCACAGTGCGGCTCATTCATACCAACCAAGGAAGCACAAATAGGGCTTGTGGATAGGATTTTCACCCGCGTTGGAGCAGCAGATGAGATTATCAGGGGGCAATCGACATTTATGGTCGAGATGACAGAGACCGCAAACATCATCAATAATGCGACGGAAAAATCGCTTGTGATTTTAGACGAGGTCGGCAGAGGCACAAGCACTTATGACGGCCTGTCGCTCGCCTGGGCGATTACAGAGCATATCGCAACAAATATAAAATGCCGGACCCTCTTTGCGACACATTATCACGAATTGACGGAGCTTTCCCAAATTTTTTCGAATATTAAAAACTGCAACGTGGCTGTGCGTGAATGGGCGGGCGAGGTTATATTTCTTCACAGGATTTTGCCGGGCGGAACAGACAAAAGCTACGGTCTTCATGTCGCAAAACTTGCCGGGATACCGAAACCGATTCTCGAAAGAAGCAGCGAGATACTCAAGGAGCTTGAAAACACTTTCCAGAAGGAAGCTGCAAGTGATCATCTTTCGAAACACAAAACAAAAGATGCAGATTCAGACAGCCTTTTTGTTCAGAGACACAAATCCATATTAGAAAAATTGTCATCAATCGAGGTCAATAATCTGACGCCAATAGAAGCTATTAATTGCTGGATGGCATTAAAAAGGAAATTGATGAAAAGAAAGAAAACCCAAAGAAAGATTAAAATCAAATTGCTCACCGACAAGCAGCTTGTCGAAATGGCAGAGGTAAACAGAGAGGTAATTGAGGCAAAGGTTATCTTGCCCTCAGACGTAGTGACAGCAGACTGGGTGCGGCGCAAATGCCAGTTCGGATGCGATGGATACGGCCAGTGCCTTGTCTGCCCGCCTTATACACCGACACCCAAGCAGACCAGAAAGATTTTAGATACATACAACAGAGCTGTCCTGATACATTTTTCACCCCATGCCGATGTAAAGGCAATTGTCGCAGAGCTTGAGAGGGAAATTTTCTTAAAAGGAGCATGGAAGGCATTCGGACTCGGTGCAGGGCCCTGCTATTTCTGCAGCAGATGCAACCTCGAGGAGAAGGTTTGCAGGCATGCTGACCGCGCCAGACCTGCAATGGAGGCGTGCGGCATTGATGTTTTCTCAACCGTGAAAAAGGCTGGCTTCCCTATCGAGGTCGTGCGGACACGGCAGCAGCGCCCAAATTATTACGGCCTGGTACTTGTAGATTAAGAACATTATTTAAAATAAAGACAATTCGGAAAATATTTTAATCTTTTTTCGTATTAATTTACGAAATATTAATATAGACCTTTAGTTTGAAATGTCTGATACGAGTGCCGTACAGGAGAGATATTAATGATAAATACGACCTGTCAAAATTGCAAACGTACAATTCCATCGAATGATACTTTCAAAGTCCAGGAAACAATATGCTGTACAGACTGTCTTGAGCAGGTCGTAAAGGGTAAACAAACCGGCAAGCAACAGCCGCAAATCGAGCGCCAAACTGATCCTACCGTTTGTTTTAACTGTAAATTCGATAACGGCCATCAGGAGCTTGAGAAAATTATTAATCTGCCTGTATGCAAGAAATGCAGCGATTATTTCGAAAACAGACCTTTCCCCGTTTGGATAAAGCTTTCACTCGGAATTGTCATTGCATTAGTAATATTTGCATTCGTATATAATTTCAGATTCATCAATTCTATTTATAAAATAAAAGCAGCAGACAAAGCATTCCTAATTGGCGACTCAGAGAGAGCATATAAACTGCAGGCTGCAGCTGCTGAGCTTGTTCCCGAGGAGCCAGGCATTGGGCTTGTAAGCTCTTTTTATGAAGGTGGTTACCTTCTTTCAAGAGAAAATTATGAAGGCGCCATCGACATTTTTAACAAATGCAAATCACTTAATCCGGAACTGATCGATTATTTTATCAAAGAAGCACTAATAGGAAAGGCTTTTAACAACAAGGATTACGACGCATTCTTGGAATATGCTATGGAAATTCATAATCAGTATCCCAATATACCGATGCACATGGCTTCTGTCGCGTCAGCCTACGCCTGTAAATATGCGGTAACATCTGACAATCAGTTCAAAGAAAAAAGTTTAGAGTATATAGGCAAAGCTGTCCAGCTTGCTGGTAATAGCGAGGATTTTAAGACTTACGAACAAAGAATAAAACATCGTCTTCACACAAAAGAAATAATTTCAGGTAAGGAATTTTCTAAAAGATATCCGAACGGCTGGAAGGAGCCATAAGAGGTGTAAGATATGATAATACCTGGCTTTATTGTCTGCATAGCAACCTTTCCGGGAGTGATTGTTCACGAATTCGCCCATATGCTTTTCTGTAAGATTAGAAAGGTGCCTGTAATAGATGTATGCTTTTTCAGGATCGGAAATCCTGCTGGTTACGTTGTCCACGGACAGATTAACGATTTTACGACAGCTTTTCTGGTTTCCGTGGGGCCGTTTATAATTAATTCGGTGTTTTGTTTTCTGATATGTCTTCCGGCATACACACCGTTTTATGCATTTGGTATTAAGGAGCCTCTTTCATATTTTCTTCTCTGGCTCGGAATTTCCATAGGAATGCATGCGTTCCCATCGACACAGGACGCAAAGAATCTGTGGCACCACGCAAAAGAATCTGCAGGAAGATGTAATCCGCTTGCAATAATTAGTTTTCCATTAGTGATATTAATCTACGTCGTTAACATCCTGACCTTTTTCTGGTTAGATTACCTTTATGGTTTTGCAATCGGTATTGGACTGCCGACTTTAATACTTTCTCAAATATAAGATAATTTATAAATGACAGATCACTCTTCAGAACAATTGGTGAGCCAGTAAAGATGAAAAATCCTGAGGTCTGGGGAGTCAACATTTCCATCTGCATCCAAATCACCGGGCAAGAGAGGCCCTGACTGAAGCCAGTTGTTGGCGAGAATTGCAAAATCGATAAAATTTACCGGATTAACAAGGTCGAGATTGGGGCAGTCACTATCGCAGGCGTTTCCGATACCATCGCTATCGGTATCTGCTTGAGAGGGATTATAAACATCGGGGCAAATATCGAGGTCGTTATTGAAGCCGTCGCTGTCTGAATCAACACAGCCGACAGTTTTATAATGCCATGTATTCACCCAGGCGCCGGTCCCCCCGAGCATATCATAAATGTGAAGATAGCCTTTGCTGTCAAGAAAGTTAGAAGCAGAATGACTTCGACCGCCGCTGGCACAAACGACAAGTATATTGGCGTCAACTGGTAATTCAGTATAATGGGTCTGTAAGAAATTTGAATTCCAGGGATAATTAAAGGCACCAGCAATGTGACCCAGAGAGCTGCAATATTCAGAATGCTCGCGCACATCGATGACAATTAAATCATCGTTTGATCGAATCATTGTATTAGCATCAGGAACCGAAACGTCAGTATGAGCAAAAACATTCAGAGGCAAAAAAACAAGAAAAAGTGCTATTGCTGAATATATGTTATTTCTTATCATCACCCGCAACCAGTTATAAAAAAAGAAAATCGAAGAATTTAACTGTAAATAATGCTACCAAATTCAAGCAAAAAAATCAAGTCTTTGCGGCGACCATTTCAGCGGCTCGTTTGCCAGCGAGGCAGCCTGATGAGAAGGCAAACTGCAGATTAAAGCCGCCGCAGGGACCATCGGCATCGATTACCTCGCCCGCGAAATAAAGACCGGGGCAAACAAGTGATTCGAATGTCTTTGGATTGATTTGCTTTGTGCAGATACCGCCGCGAGTGATTGTTGCCTGTTCTATTGGCCTTGCTGAGGTAATTGTAAGAGGAAGATATTTTAAGAGCGCTAATATTTTTATTCTGGTTTTCTTCTCAAGCTGTCTTGCTGTTGCATTACCATCAAAGCCAAAGGACTGGCAAAATACGGATGCAAACCGCTCAGAGAAGATAAGAGCAATGATGTTTTTAAGCGACTTTTTGGGATTATTTTCGCACAGATTTAAATAATGCTTCTCAAGGCTGGTATTATTCATATCAGGAACAGTGTCTATCCAAACTGTTATTGGCTTTCTATTTTTTACTAAATTGTCGATGATAAGACGGCTCAAATCGAGAACTGCCGGACCTCCGATACCATCCTGAGTAAAAAGAAAAGAGCCGCCGGCAGAGATTTTTTTGTTTTCAATTGTTGCGGTGATTTTCACGTTTGAAATAGATGTGCCAGCAAGCGATGCCGGCCATTTTTCTTCTGTAATAAGCGGGACGAGGACAGGTTTCGGTCCTATGATTGTATGGCCAAGCTGCTGAGCAAATCTGTAACCATCGCCAGTTGAACCTGTCTGAGGATAGGATAGCCCTCCGCAAGCTATGATGACTTTCTTTGCGAAGAATTGTTGTTTTTTAGAGGCAATCACAAAACCATCCGCCGATTTTTCAATTGCCTGCACAGAGCTATTCAAAACAAGATGAGCATCAATTTTGTTGATTTCTTCGAGAAGGACATCGAGAACATCGCGGCTGTTCTCGGTTTCAGGAAAAACACATCCATCATCCATAATCTTCGCAGGAAGTCCTCGTTCGGCAAAAAAGTTTTGCAGGTCCTGAGGTGTGAATTCATAAAGGCAGTAGCGGACGAACCTTTGTTTATCACCGAATGCTTTAATAAAGTCATTGATGCTGCAATTATTTGTAAGATTACATCGCCCCCCGCCTGTAAGCAATAGTTTGCGGCCTGCGGCTGGTCCGGATTCTAAGACGGCAGCGGAAACGCCGCAACCGGCAGATTGAATGGCAGCCATCAGACCTGCCGGCCCTGCGCCGATTATAAGGATATCGTAATTTCTGGAGTTGTCCGGCATAGAGGTATATTAGCATTAAATTGTCACACTAAAAATTATTTATCCGCAGACGGCGAGGACAGCGGCAAGTGAGGCAATGGACAAAATCGTGCTGATAAGGACAATTTCCGCTGCAAGCGATGCATCACCTTCGAGCTGTTCGGCAAAAACATAAGTGACCGTAGCAGCCGGGCAGGCAAGATAAATAAGTGCAATCAATTTCTGGTCGGCGCTGAGAAATAAAATCATTGCAAAAAGCAAACCGACAGCAGGTGTAATGAAAACCTTTATTAAAGAGGCTGTAAAAGCCTGAAACCTTTTTTGGGCCACGCTTCCTTCCGAAAGAGTTCCGCCGATACCGAGCAGGGCCAGGGGAAGAGCAATATCCCCGATTGCCTCGAACGTGCGTTCGATCGATACGGGCAATTTCCCGAAAACTGCTGAAAACAGAATAGCAGCAACAGTCGCGATAACAATAGGATTGGTAACAAGCTGCGCGAAGATTTTTGCTGGAAGGCGGCGGTCAATTCTGTGCTGGCTCGCAAGCAGAACAATAACAGCAACAATATTGTAAACCGGAACAGTAACAGCCAGAACAAGAAGTGCGATATCCTTTATAACAGCAGAGGATGGGCTGTCTAAAGAACCGTATAAAACAATCGGAAGACCGATATACATAAGATTACCTCGAAAAGCACCCTGCACAAAAGTGCCTTCGATCTCCGGCGGGATTTTCAACAGCCGGGCAACGAAATATGAAACGGCAAGGCTTGCAATCAAGCCTATTAAGACCACCAGGATGGGCTTGCCTGCTGCGTGGAAATCGTATGTGGCTGTGGTAATTTCATAGAATAAAAGGCATGGAAGCCCTATCCAGTAAACAAGGCGATTAAGCCCGCCGACTTCCTGTGAGGAAATAAACCTCAGCTTCTTGAGCAGCGCCCCGAAAGCAACAATCAAAAAAACAGGAGCCAATGTGTTTAGAATATTCATAGGTCGCTATAAGCTGTTCTCTAACAATATAAATTTACACAAATTCTAATTTCTCAAAGACTGATTTCACGCAGAAGCAGGGACAATTATCGAAAATAAGACGTATAAGTCAAAGATTTTTTTATTAAGATAAATTGCCCATAACAAGAATATGAAATCGAAGCCTGTTGCAAAAAACAAAGCAAAGGTTATTATTTACCGAAAAGATGAAAATTTTGCAGCTGCGAAAAGGATAAATATATGAAGAACAATATACTCAGGCAGCGAATTCTATTCGGAATTTTGATGCTGCTGCTGTCAGCCCTGGTTTATCTTTTGCATTACGCATTTTTCAGAGACGCACGGCATATTTTCATTTATCTCTTGGGCGATATAGCTTTCGTATTCATACAGGTACTGCTGGTAACACTGATTATCGAACAGGTTCTAAGCGAGCGGGAGAAACGCGCGATGCTGAAAAAAATGAACATGGTCATAGGGGCGTTCTTCAGCGAAGCAGGAAACGATTTACTTAAGCTTTTTATCACGTTCGATTTAAATGCCGACGGCCTCCGGGAAAAACTTGTCATAAGCGAAAAATGGTCACAGGAAGAATTCGACAAAGTTGAAGAAAGCCTTGCGAGGCATGAATATAAAATAGAAAGTGCAAAAGGAGATCTGGCGGCCCTTAAGGAATTTTTGGCTGACAAAAGGGACTTTCTTTTAAGACTTCTTGAGAACCAGAACCTGCTCGAACATGAGTCCTTTACGGAATTACTATGGGCAATTTCTCATCTCGCAGAGGAGCTTTCGCACAGACCTAATATTGCATCTCTTCCCGCAGCCGATTACAACCATCTTTCCAGCGACATTGCAAGAGCATACAGGCTTCTCGCCAGGGAATGGATCGAACATATCGAACATTTAAAAAAAGACTATCCATATCTATTTTCACTTGCAGCCCGGATGAATCCCTTCAACCCATCGGCATCGGCAATAATCAGTTAAAAGAAAGTGGCTGCACTATCATCTCGCAGGTTCGAAAGTTTTGCCCCCTGCAGCATCCTTCTGTTTTATTGAAACAGCAGCAAAAACAAATCACTACTGGCCTGTGTCGGTCTTAATCTCTTTTTCAAGAGAATCGAGCGTCGAGTTCATATTCTCTTCGGTAATTTGTTTTTCTGCTTCTGCTTTATATTCCTCTGCTGTCTTTACTGTTTCGGCTGCTGGTTCGCTTTTTTTGCAGCCGACAATGCACAACAGAGAAGCAATCGCTAATATGATGAATATTTTTTTCAGCATTTTCGTATGCCCTTAAACTTTTTTAACAATAAACCAGATAAAAGTTTCAAGCTTAATCAATAGCTAATGATATGTTATTTTTCATTTACATCAGCTCTGCGAGGCCTTCTTTTAGTTTCGGCTTCGGCTTTAGCTTTTTCCTTTTCGGCTTCCTGGCCCGCCTTTTCGGCTTCAGTTGTTAATTCTTCAGACTGCTTCTTGATAGTCTCCTGCTCTTTCTGAAATCTTTCGGTTTCCGTTTTCACCAGCTCGTTGGCGCGGTCAACGGATTTCTGATCGCCCTTCTTCTGAGCAAGCTCACGAATTTTTTCCAGCTTGGCAAGCCGCTGCTGATATTTTCCTTTTTCCTTCTCGAGCTTCTTTTGAAATGCCAGAAGCTGCTGCTGGTGGTCTTTTCCCTTTGCGAGGGCTTTACCTTTTCCAGCTTCTTCAGCAGCAGCTTTCCCTTTCTCAGCTTCTTTCTTTGCCGCTTTTTCAGTTTCTGCCTTGGCGGCTTTTCCTTTCTCAGCCTCTTTTGCTGCAGTTTCTTTACCCTTTTCTGCGCGCTGCCTTGTGGCTTTTTCGGCAGCCTTTTCATTGACATCTTTCACTTCCACAGTTTTTTTCTCAGCAGCTTTTTTAACTTCAGATGCTTTTTCTTCAGCCTTGGCCTTTTCTTTTCCCTGACCTGCGGCCAGCACAGGGATCGTCAGCAAAAAAAACGATAGGGCAACAATTAAAATCATAATTTTTTTCATATAGACTCTCCTTAAATAAAACCTGAATTCAAATAGAATTATCCCACTGTCAGGAGCACATTGCAAGAAAAAAACAGTCGTATAAATACCATAGAAACATCGATAATGCTGATTTTGATGAAAAACTTAAAATCAAAGCACAAAATTAAGGATGAAATTTCGAAATTGTAATTTGCGCTCAGGATTATATAATAGTGCAAATTATTTTTTGGAGAAAAGCAATGGCAAAACTGACAAAACTGGACGATATAGTGTCGCTGTGCAAAAGGCGCGGCTTCATATTTCAATCGAGCGAGATTTACGGAGGCCTTGCAAGCTGTTATGACTACGGGCCGCTGGGTGTGGAACTGAAGAACAACGTCAAGAAGGCGTGGTGGAAAGCGGTTGTCCAGATGCGCGATGACATCGTCGGTCTGGATTGCAGCATCCTTATGCATCCGTTAGTCTGGAAGGCATCGGGACACGTCGATAAGTTTGCGGACTTGATTGCTGAGTGCAAGAAATGCAACATTCGCAGCCGCGTTGACCACCTCAAGGACCGAACAGATTTAACAGCCGAAGAGCACACAGAGCATGTCGCTTTTGATACAGCAGCACCACAGGCTTATGATTTATCCAACAAGGTATGCCCGAACTGCGGGACTATCGGAAAATTTACAGAACCAATGCCGTTTAAACTGATGTTCGAGACGAAGATGGGGGCGAATGTCGATGATTCGATGGTCCTGTATCTGCGCCCCGAGACAGCACAGGGAATTTTTGTAAACTTCAAGAACGTTGTTGATACCGGCAGGGTCAAAATTCCATTCGGAATCGCTCAAATTGGCAAGAGTTTTCGCAACGAAGTTACGACGAAGGCGTTCATATTCAGGACGCGGGAGTTCGAGCAGGCAGAGATTGAATTTTTCTGCGAGCCGGGAACAGATGAACAATGGTATGAAAATTGGAGAGAGGCAAGGTTCAGCTGGTATCTTGGCCTGGGGATAAAAAAGGAGAATTTACATTTCCGCGACCATAATGCAGATGAGCTTGCACATTACGCAAAGGCCTGCACGGACATCGAATACAGGTTTCCGTTCGGTTCTGGCGACTGGCAGGAACTGGAGGGAATCGCAAACCGCACCGATTTCGACTTGAGGCAGCACCAGCGCGGAATGAGAACACTTAACAGCTGGTTCGAAAATAACAGAGACATAATGAAGATTGAGCTTAAGGAGGAAGCCGAGGATTACCCCAGCGGCCCCCTTTCGTATTTCGATGACGAGAAAAAGAAAAGATATATTCCTTATGTGATTGAGCCCAGTGCAGGTATCGATAGAAGCACGCTGGCGTTTCTGGTTGATGCTTACGATGAAGAGGAGGTGCGCGGAGAGACAAGGAATTTGCTTCGGTTTAATCCGGCACTTGCGCCGATTAAGGTTGCAATTTTTCCGCTGGTAAAAAAAGATGGTATGCCCGAGATTGCAGAAAAGATTTATGGTGATTTGAAGAAATATTTTATGTGCTTCTATGATGAGAAAGGTGCAGTCGGCAGGCGGTATCGCAGGCAGGATGAGGCAGGAACGCCCTTCTGCATCACCGTTGACGGCCAGACGAAAGAAGACAATACCGTAACAGTCCGAGACAGAGATTCTATGGAGCAAGTACGCGTAGGCACAGAGCAGCTTAAAAATTATCTGTGCGAAAAACTTGGTTTATAAATTCGGGAGACATAAAATGAAAAAGCTGTATCTATCCAAAGAGAACAAAATAATTTTTGGGGTTTGCGGAGGCATTGGTGAAGCTTATGACATCGACCCGACAATAGTAAGACTGATAACGGTATTGTTATGCGTATTCACGGCCTTTATACCAGTTTTGATTGTATATATTGCAGCACGGCTTATAATCCCCGAGAAATCATAGATAAGTCGGATAGCGATATATGATAAAAGGTAAAAGGAAATCCTTACGGATTGCAATAATAATCCTCATCACGATAGTTTGTGTTGTTTCTATTGCCTTTTTAATGTTATCAATACAATCAGCAACACTTGACCAGAAGATTGCCCAGTTCGAGGCACAACGCAAAATCCCTGACTCCGAAAACGCCGCTGTAATTTATGAAAGATTATCTACAGATGTCAATTTTACCTCCATCTTCGAAGACGATATTTTTAAACAAATGTCAACGAAAGAATTTTACAAAGTTTACAGAAAACCCTGGAAGAGCGAAGATTATCCTGAGGCTGCAGAATGGATAAAAAATCAACAAGATTTCATCAACGAGCTTTTGAAAGCATCAAAATTCAAAAAATGCTATTTCCCGCTTCCAACCAACCAGAACGAATGGTTATTACATCTTGACAAGTTTAGAACGTTCAGAGACATCGCACAATTGATGGTTTATGCTGCAAATAATGATATTGCTGAAGGAAGAATAAACGATGCGATAGAAAAATATCAATTTACAATCAAAATGGCTGAACATATATACCAGCAGCCACTGATTATCGATTATATGACCGGAAATGTAATTGAATCAATTACAATTGGTTATTTAGAGAAGATTATTTTGGAAACGGAAATTAGCGAAGAGCAATTAAAAGTGATAGAATCAATTCCTTTTCAAGTCGAAGATACCTGGCAAGAAATAACGCAACAAATCTTAGAAGGAGAAAGGCTTTTTGCCGACAAGATGTATGGCAAACATGTTGTATTCTTCTATTACATTTCTGCAATTTTCAGGGGACAACATACCTTAAAAGATTCAATAAAAAGTACATATAACTCTCAATTCTTGCGGCTTCTTTCTTACAGGAGGGCAAATAGGATTTGTATTAGCTTGAGACGTTTCAAAAACCAGAACGGGCAGTGGCCGGAAAGTCTTGATCAGATAAAATCCATTGTTGACCCGAACGTCCTTATTGACCCGCAAAATAATGGTTCTTTTGTTTATAAACTGACTAAGGATGGTTTCTCGCTTTACAGCAAAGGCCCAAATAATATAGACGAAAGAACCAGCGAATACGATATATTTCTTAGCGACGAACACGGACAATTATCAAGCGATGAAACCGATGACTTCATAATATGGACAACGGGAAGATAGCGAGAGAAAAAAACGTCAAACATTGATGGGCTGCAAGGCTCGTTACGTTGAGCGGAAAACGATAAACGATACGAGCTTCGCAACCGACTGACGATAGGCAAAGTTCTGAAAAATCGGGATGGATCGCACAAAAGAAATGAATAACATTCATCATTAATCATTATATATTAATCATTTTTGCCTGAAGGGATTTTCAGGCGACAGATGGGACTTCGGACCAGATTGTAGTATAGCGGGGAGAGCGGCGGGTAAACTTTACCTGCCAGGATTGTTTCAGACCTTCGGCTGCCCATTGCAGGCCGCTGTCGGGATAGAGGATATTTACACGGTCAACGGTGCACATCAATCTTTCGGTTCTGGGGGTATCGGTCGAATCGAAGAGGTTTCCCTGGATATTTCTTTTATCGACAAGACCGGAGAGCAGCACGCCTGCTTTCTTGAAGCGGCTGGCGGGCCGATAAATAAATTCGGCTGCGGCGAGGGCGGCGTCGATTAAGTGCGGAGTGTAACGTGTGGACTGCGGGAAGACAACGGCTTTGGAATTAAAGTAGCGGGTCTTGGGATCGAAGCGATTTGTCATCACAAAGGCCGTCAGGACACTTGCAAATAGATTTTCTTCGCGGAGTTTTTCACCCGCCCTTGCTGCGAAGGCTGCGAGCGATTCTTTCAATTCATCGATTGTCTCGACGGGCTTCCCGAATGAGCGTGATACGACAATTGACTGCCTTACAGGAGGATTATCCTCGAGGCTGTAGCAGGCAATGTTTCGCAATTCGTAAACAGTCCTTACTCCGCAGACGCCGAAAATTTTTCTTATCCAGCTCGTGTCGGCATTTTTGAGTTCAAGTGCTGTGCGGATGCCTGCCCTTTTGAGTTTTATGGCTGACTTTATGCCGATTCCCCAGACCTTTTCAACCTCGATTGTCTTTAGCGTATCATCGATGAGGGCAGGATTTGTCAGGTCGAAGACGCCGGCGGCCGCAGCAGAGGTCTTCGCAACTTTGTTGGCGACCTTCGCGAGGGTTTTGGTCTGAGCGATTCC